>Ga0209211_10000064_pt1 | contig 226113 bp, 177 predicted proteins | sample RifGroA2_FD_183992 | JGI IMG/M metagenome (GOLD analysis project Ga0209211, IMG submission 183992) | Groundwater microbial communities from Rifle, Colorado, USA - Groundwater A2 (SPAdes) (version 2) | ecosystem: Environmental > Aquatic > Deep subsurface > Groundwater | place: Rifle, Colorado...
TCATGCGCGAGCATGGCAGAAAAAAGATGGAGAAATGTTTGCAGAAAAGGAGGCTGAAAAGTTAAACTGAAAATGGTGGGTCCGGATTAGTGAGACAATACTGGGTCCCGATTGGTGAGACGCGACAATCCCATATATGTGATATGCTATAGATGTGATATTTATTGTGCGCCGTGAGTAAAGAAGGAGTAATGGGTAAGCAAATAAATTACGAGATTGAGTTTTACAAAAAGGCTGGCACAGAGCGCTCACTGGTAGATGATTACCTCGACGCTATGCCGGAGAAGCACAGGCAAAAGGCTATGGCGATAATGGCGCGGCTTGAAGAAGAAGGGCCGAATCTGAGGCGTCCCCACGCCGACACCCTGCGAGGGAAGATCCGGGAGCTTCGTTGTGGATTTCACACTTTTGAAAAAGACCCGGGCGGTGCCAGCAGGCGAGATTGCCAGCGCGGAACAGGCGATGAATGATTGGATTAAACGAAACAGAGTTTAGGCTGAAGTGAATCTTATGAAAATGATAAACAAAAAAAGGACTTTCCGTGACAGGCTTCGCGAAGAAATCAAGAAACCCGGATTCAAAGAGGGTTTCGCCCGGTATTACCTGGAAGCTGTTATAGCCGAAAAGATCGTGGAGCAGCGCGAACACCGGCATATGACCCAGGTGCAATTGGCTAAAGCGCTTGGAACAGGGCAAGGCGCGATTTCGCGTATTGAGAGCGGGGAGCAAAACCTTACCTTTGGTATGCTTGAAAAGATTGCGGGTGTCTTAAAATGTCGCGTGGTCGTGGATTTAAGGCCCGCATAGCCGATGCGTAATTTTGAAAAGGTACCTGTTACCTTTCTCACTGGAATACCCCCCCTGCTGAACACGTAGCCGGCCTTTTGCGCCTTTCCTTACGCCAATAAGAAACGCTAATAACCGCGGCTTTCTGGAAATCTTCGGAATTTCTTCGGGATTCAGGGGCGCCGGAAAAAGCTTAGAAGCCATCTTAGAGCAATTAGACGATTAGACGGGACGCTGTTGTGTGCCAAACTTCCTTAATTAGACGTCGCTCCCCGCGGCGGTGGTTTTAATGCAGCCCAGGATGATGGTAAGAGGCCGAAGCGGAGGGGGGCATAAGACTATGCACATGCTGCCACGCGCGGGACTCACGGGAAGCGTGCCAAAGGTCATAGGTCTGCTGGAGATTAGTCCAGAGATTAGGGGTAGTGCGGAACGCCTGGGAAAGGCGTAAAGCCATATCAGGCGTAATAGCGCAGCGCTCGTTGACAATTTGAGACAGAGTCTTACGGGAGATATTCAGGGCCTTGGCGGCCGCGGAGATAGTAAGCTTCAGCGGTTCCAGGTAGTGCCTTTTAAGGATTCCCCCGGGATGTGTGGGCGGCCGTGTTTTCTTGTTCATTTGTCTTCCTCTTTTAGTGATAATCCCTGTAATCAACCACGTAGGCGTTTCCGTTTCTAAACTGGAATATAATACGCCAGTTGCCGGAAACTCTAACCGCCCAATATCCTTTAAGGTCTCCTTTGAGCGGATGCAGAAACGAGCCTGGATAATCCATATCGTTAATGATCGTCGAGGCATCCAGGCGGTCCAGTATGTCCGCCAATTTCTGCGCCTGGTCCGGCTGGATGCCTTTTTTTGAGCCGGTGTGAAAGAACTTTTCCAGACCTTTATGTTTAAAATTCTCGATCACGGATATAGTGTAACCCATATGGTTACAGTTGTCAAGAGCTATTTTTAAGGTGTAGAAATTTTTTTAAAATGTCCTGGTTGCGTTTTTTAGAAATGTCCTGATTAAAGCGGTAAAACCTCTTACAGTCACCCACCGGGACATAAATCCGTAAATCCCATAACAAAGTATAGCAGACGACCCCGGGTGGACTTCACCGCAGTTTTGCGTTACTAATGGACACAACCTCTGCGTACTGTCGGGATGGAATACCCCCCCTGCTGAACACGTAGCCGGCCTTTTGCGCCTTTCCTTACGCCAATAAGAAACGCTAATAACTGCGGTTTTCTTGAAATCTTCGGAATTTCTTCGGGATTCGGGGGCGCCGGTAGTGTATACTTTTAGTAGGCCAAAAGGGTGTGGTGCGCGCGGATTACATAGATTATATGGTTATGTAACATTATTGAAATACGGGTTTGTCATACTAAGTGTGATGGAACGCTCAACATGCTGAACCATGAATCCATCGGGGCTTTACGTAAGACAGCCGTCGGCTTTCCCAGGCCGGCCGGCTTCCTCGCATCCCCGGTTTTGAAAAGGTACCTGTTACCTTTCGCATTTTTACGAACGGCAACAATGCGAAAGGTAACAGGTACCTTTTTGGCAATTGGTATTATGTCCCCGGTTTTGGGGGCCATTGAGACTCCCACCAGCGTGGTTTTTGACGAGATAACCGCCGGGACCATAACCGCCTCGGCCTATGTGGCCACCCCCGGCTTCACCGGCCTGGGCGGCGCCGTGGCCGGCACGAATATAGCCAAAGACGGCACTTATGCCGGGTGGCATGTTTACGGGGACAGTTGGACAGTGAAAGCGGCGATGCCGACGGCGAGGTATTATCTGGCCGCCGCTGCGGTTGGCGGTAAACTTTATGCGGTTGGCGGATATGATACCGGGTATTTAACCAAAAATGAAGAATATGACCCCGTATCCAACACTTGGTTGACAAAAGCGGTGATGCCAACTGGACGGGCATATCTGGCTGCCGCCGCAGTAGGTGATAAACTTTACGCACTTGGCGGGTATAACGCTGGCGGTGGTCTGGGTGTGAACCAAGAATACGATCCGGCGGCGAATATTTGGTTGACAAAAGCCGTGATGCCGACTGCGCGGTATTATTTGGCTGCCGCCGCGATTGGCGGCAAGCTGTACGCCGTGGGCGGGTCCGGCGTGACGCAGAATGAAAACGAAGAGTACGATCCGGTGGTGAATACGTGGGCGATAAAAGCGGTAATGCCGACAGCGCGGAACGAGTTGGCCGCCGCCGCGATTGGCGGCAAACTATATGTAGTGGGCGGGTACTTGAAGAATACAAATGAAGAGTACGATCCGGCGGCGAATACCTGGGCGACAAAAGCGGGGATGTCGCTTGCGCGATATGCTTTGGCCGCCGCCGCCGCGGGCGGTAAGCTGTATGCGGTAGGAGGGACAGGCCCACTAAATAAAAATGAAGTGTACGACGCTACGGCCAATACGTGGGCGATAAAAGCGGTAATGCCGACAGCGCGGGAGCGTTTGGCTGCCGTGGCGATCGGCGGCAAGCTGTACGCGGTGGGCGGGAGTAACGGTTCCAATCTGAACACAAACGAATCCTACGACCCCGGCGTGGCGACTGTATTCGGCGGCCTGGCGCCGAATACGCAGTATTCATTCAAGGCCATGGCCAGGGATTCCGCCGGGGTTGAAACCGGCGAATCCGCCACAGTTTCCACCTATACTCTGGCCTATGTTTCCGGCCCCGCGTCATATCCGGCCATTTATTCCAGCACTATCACGGTCGCGTGGTCTTCCGGCACGGTGTCAGGCGGTTACAACGGCGCTAACACCACCTACCTGGTACAGGCTTCCACCAGTTCCGATTTTGTTCCCGTAGCGGGCTCCTCCACCACGGCGTTGCCGTACGCCGAAATAGGCGGGCTGTCACCGCAAACCACCTATTATTTCCGCGTCAAGGCGGCCAACGCGGTGAATGTGTGGACCGATTATGCGGTGATCGGTTCCACGCTGAGTGGTATAGAGACGCCCACAAATATAATATTTGACGAAGTAACCGCAGGCACTATAACCGCTTCCGCCTATGTCGCAACGCCCGGATTCACAAAACTCAACCAGGGTTTATCGGCCACCAATATAGCCAAAGACGGTTCTTATGCCGGGTGGCATGTTTATGGCGATAGCTGGACGATAAAAGCCGTGATGCCGACGGCGCGGTTTGGTTTGAGCGCCGCTGCTGTTGGCGGTAAGTTGTATGCAGTGGGCGGGTTTGATACAGCGAATTCCAGTAAAAACGAAGAGTACGACCCTGTGGTGAATACGTGGGAGACAAAAGCGGCGATGCCGACAGCGCGGCGATATTTATCTTTTGGCGTTATTGGGGGGAAGTTGTATGCTGTGGGTGGCCTAGGCCCATCAAATGCAAATGAGGAGTATAATCCCGAATCCAATACTTGGACGATAAAAGCGGCGATGCCGACCACGCGGGATGGTTTAGCCGCCGCCGCGGTCGGTGGCAAGCTATACGCGCTGGGTGGGGTTGGACCGCTGAACACTAACGAAGAGTACGACCCTGCGGCGGACGCATGGGTTGCAAAAGCGGTGATGCCTACCGCGCGTGGATATCTGGCCGCCGCGGTTGTCAGCGGTAAAGTGTACGCGGTGGGCGGTCTTGGCGGGACGCAGAAAGAGAACGAAGAGTACGATCCTGCGGCCGACGCCTGGGTAGTAAAAGCGGTGATGCCGACCGCGAGGAGATTGTTTGCCGCTGCGGCGATAAATGGCAAGATCTACGCGGTCGGTGGTTATAACGGTTCCAACCTAAATGTAAACGAAGAATACGATCCCACGACGAATACGTGGGCGGAAAAAGTTACGATGCCGACAATGCGGGGTTATCTGGCCGGTGCGGCGATTGGCGGCAGGTTGTATGCTGTTGGCGGTGACAACGGTCCGACCCTGAACGTGAACGAAGCCTACGACCCCGGTGTTACTACGGTATTCGGCGGCTTGGCGCCTAATACGCAATATTCTTTCAGAGCGAAAGCGCGAAACGCCAACGGCGCCGAAACTGGAGAATCTATAACTGTTTCCACTTATACTTTGGCCCATGTCGGAAGCCCGGCTACGTTCCCGGCCATATACGCAAGCAGCATAACGGTGGCCTGGTCGTCGGGAACCGCGGCTAACGGCTATAACGGAGCCAATACCACCTATTTTGTCCAGGCTTCGAGCAATTCCAATTTCGCCACGATAGCCGGCTCTTCGCAGACTACCGGCCAGAACTATGCCACGGTTACCGGCATAACGCTGCCGACAACCTATTATTTCCGCGTCAAGGCGGCCAACGCTGTGAATGTCTGGAGCGATTATGTGACTGTCGGTTCCAGATTTTGCGCTATCGAAAGGCCCATCAATATAGTATTCGACGAGATAACCGCCGGAACCATAACCGCCTCGGCCTATGTCGCCACCCCCGGCTTCACCGGCCTGGGCGGCGCCGTGGCCGGCACCAATATAGCCAAAGACGGAGCCTACGCGGGGTGGCATGTGTACGGGGATAGCTGGACGGTAAAAGTGGCGATGCCGACCCCGCGGTTTCATCTGGCCGCCGCTGCGGTTGGCGGCAAGTTGTACGCAGTTGGTGGGTCAGGCGCGACGCTGAAAGAAAATGAAGAGTACGACCCAGTGGCGAATACGTGGGCGACAAAAGCGGTGATGCCGACTGCGCGGGAGTATCTGGCCGCCGTTGCGGTTGGCGGCAAATTATACGCTTTGGGTGGAATCGGCCCACTGAATACAAACGAGGCCTACGACCCTGTAACGGATACATGGGCGACAAAAGCCGTGATGCCTACGGCGCGGCATGGTTTGTGCGCCGTGGTCATCGGTGGTAAACTGTACGCGGTGGGAGGGACCAACGGTCCTACTCTGAACGAAGAATATGATCCTGCGGCCAATACCTGGGCGACTAAGGCGGAGATGCCGACTGCGCGGAACTATCTGGGTGCCGCGGCCATTGGCGGAAAGCTGTACGTGGTTGGCGGGTATAACGGTCCCATCCTGGATATTAATCAGGAATACGACCCCGCGGCGAATACGTGGGCGACAAAAGCGGTGATGCCGACCGCGCGATACGATTTGTCTGCCGCGGCAGTTGGCGGCAAACTGTACGCGGTGGGAGGAACCAACGGGTCAGGTCTGAATGTAAACCAAGAGTACGATCCCGCGGTGAATACGTGGGTGACAAAAACAGTGATGCCGACTGCGCGATATGGCTTGGCTGCCGCCGCGGTTGGCGGGAAACTGTACGCAGTGGGCGGGGACCAGAACAAAAACGAAGCCTACGACCCCGGTGTGGCCACGGTATTCGGCGGCCTGGCGCCCAATATGCAGTATTCGTTCAAGGCCATGGCCAGGGATTCCTCCGGGGTTGAAACCGGCGAATCCGCCACCATTTCAACCTACACTTTGGCCTATGCCGCAGGCCCCGCGTCATATCTGGCCATTTATGCCAGCACTATCACGGTTGCGTGGTCTTCCGGCACGGTGTCAGGCGGTTACAACGGCGCTAACACCACCTACCTGGTGCAAGCCTCCAGTAACTCCGATTTTATTCCCGTAATCGGCTCCTCCACCACGGCCCTGCCGTACGCCGAAATAGGCGGGCTGTCGCCGCAGACGACTTACTATTTCAGGGTTAAGGCCGCCAACGCGGTGAATGTGTGGACCGATTATGCGGTTTTGGGCTCGACAATCAGCGCCATTGAGACGCCCACGAACATCATATTCGACGAGGTAACATCGGGTACGATAACGGCCTCCGCATACGCGGCCACGCCGGGGTTCACGGGGCTTGGAACCGGGTTGTCGGCCACAAACATAGCCAAAGACGGCGCATATTCCGGCTGGCATACAGGGGGTAATACCTGGACGGCAAAAGCGGTTATGCCCACCGCGCGGCATGGTCTGGCCGCCGCCGTGATCGGCGGCAAGCTGTACGCCGTGGGAGGCATCAGTCAACTGAACACAAACCAGGAGTACGATCCCGCGGCTAATACCTGGGCGACAAAAGCGGTGATGCCGACCGGGCGGCAGTATCTGGCCGCCGCCGCTGTCGGCGGCAGGCTGTACGCGGTGGGCGGTTACACCACGTCGGCCTCCAATAAAAACGAAGAATACGACCCCGTTGCGAATACGTGGGCGGCGAAAGCCGTGATGCCGACCGGGCGATATGTTTTGGCCGCCGCCGCTATCGGCGGGAAAGTCTACGCCGTGGGCGGGTACGATACGGCGGACTCCAATAAAAACGAAGAATACAACCCCGCGTCTAATACGTGGGAGGCAAAAGCCGTGATGCCGGCCGTGCGGGAACAATTCGCCGTTGCGGTGGCAGGCGGGAAATTCTACGCGGTGGGCGGTTACGGCCCCCTGGACACAAACGAAGAGTACGATCCCGCGGCGAATACGTGGGCGGCAAAAGCGGCGATGCCGACCGCGCGGCAGTATCCGGCCGCCGCCTCGGTCGGCGGCAAGGTGTACGTTGTGGGCGGGGTGGCCACGCTGAACACAAACGAGGAATATGACCCCGCGGCGAATACCTGGGCGACAAAAGCGGTGATGTCGGCCGCGCGCGGCTATCTGTCCGCCGCCGCCATCAACGGCAAGCTGTACGCTGTTGGAGGGTCTGACGGTTCAGCCATGAACACCAACGAAGCCTACGACCCCGGCGTGGCGACTGCATTCGGCGGCCTGGCGCCGAATACGCAGTATTCGTTCAAAGCCAAGGCGCGCAATCTGCTGGGCGTGGAAACCGGCGAATCTGTAACTGTTTCCACTTATACATTAGCCTATGCCGGGGAGCCGGCCACATATTCGGACATTTCTTATAGCAATATAACCGTGGCCTGGTCTTCGGGCACGGCGTCGGGCGGGTATAACGCTTCCGGCGCGCGCTACGATGTGCAGGCGTCCACGCGGGCGGATTTTGTTCCCGTCTGGGGCTCGTCCAATACGGCGGAGATCTCCGCAGCCATATCGGGCCTGGCCGACGAGAGGCTTTATTACTTCCGCGTGCGCGGCATTAACACGCCGGGAGCGGCCGGGGACTATGCCGCATTGGGTTCCACTTACACCGCGGCGATCTTGCCGGCCAATGTGCAATGGGTTTACGTCTCAAGCACGCAGGCGCGCGTGTCGTGGGAACTGGACACGCCCGCCACTGAGGCACCATGGATGGCGATTTCCACGGCCCCCGATTTCAATGTTACGCTCTCTTCGGCGATAGGCTCGGTGGGCCAGCAGACGGTCACATACTCCGTCCTGGATAATACCTCCTATTACTTCAAGGTGAAAGTTTCCACGAAATCGGATATGGCCTACTGCTCCCCGATCTCCACCCGCACAGCCGCGCCGATACCATCCAATATCATTTTCGATGAGGTGACCGTCGGCACGATAACAGCCTCGGCCTATGTGGCGACACCGGGCTTCAGCAATCTGGAGCAGGGTCAATCGGCTATAAACATAGCCAAAGACGGCGCTTATGCGGGGTGGCACAGTAGTACATGGACGATAAAAGCGGCGATGCCGACTGCGCGTTATCTTTTTGGCATGGCGGTTATAGGAGGGAAGCTATACGCTGTGGGAGGGCACAACGGGTCTACTTATATTAATACAAACGAAGAGTACGACCCGGTGTTTGACACCTGGACAACAAAAGCTGTTATGCCCACTGTGCGAGCTATGTTAGCCGCCGCGGCTATCGGCGGTAAGCTGTATGCAGTAGGTGGGTATAATGCGGTATCTCTTAACACGAACGAAGAGTACGACCCCATAACGAATACCTGGGCGATAAAAGCGGTTATGCCTACTGCGCGATATGATCTTGCCGCGGCCGCTATCGGCGGCAAGCTATATGCGGTGGGCGGGGATAATGGGGTAAACTTGGATAAAAACGAAGAATATAACCCCACATCTAACACGTGGGCAACAAAGGCCGTTATGCCCACTGCTCGACGCATGTTGGCCGCCGCGATTACACAAGAGAAATTATATGTGTTGGGTGGGCGCAGTAATGCGGTTTATTATTCAAGCACAAACGAAGAGTATAACCCATTATCCAACACATGGGCGACGAAAGCGGCGATGCCGACCGGACGGTATAGGTTGGCTGCCGCGGGTGTGGGAGGAAAATTATATGTGGTGGGAGGCGAGGGCGGAATACGCAACGAAAACGAAGAGTATGACCCCGCTGCGAATACCTGGGCGATAAGAGCCGCGATGCCGACCGCGCGGGACATGTTGGCGGCCGCCGCTATAGCCGGCAAGGTGTATACAGTGGGCGGAGGTTATGTCACATTTAAGGAGAATGAAGTCTACGACCCCGGCGTAACCACCGTTTTCGGCGGTCTGGCGCCGAGTACTCAGTACTCGTTCAAAGCCAAGGCGCGCAATTCTGCCGGGATTGAAAACGGCGAGTCTGTCACAGTCTCCACCTATACCCTGGCCTATTTTTCCGGGCCGGCGTCGTACCCTGCCGTTTATTCCAGCAGTATAACCGTCGCGTGGTCTTCGGGCACGGCGGCAGGTGGTTTCAACGGGCCTAATACTACATATCTCGCGCAGGCTTCCCTGGTCTCCAATTTCGGTTCCATAGCCGGCTCGTCCACCACGGCGCTGCCGTACGCGACGATAAGCGGCCTCTCGGCGCAAACGACCTACTATTTCCGCGTTAAGGCCGCCAATGCGGTTAATGTGTGGACCGACTACGCGGTTTTGGGCTCAACAATCAGCGCCATCGAAACGCCCACAAATATTATTTTCGACGAGGTAACGGCGGGCACGATAACAGCCTCGGCGTATGCGGCCACGCCCGGGTTCACGGGGCTGGGGACCGGGTTATCGGCCACAAATATAGCCAAAGACGGCGCTTACGCGGGGTGGCATGGTAGTACATGGACCGTCAAAGCCGTAAAACCTTCTCCACGGGGCTATCCTGGCTCCGCGTCGGTGGGCGGCAAAATATACGTGGTTGGGGGTGACGCGGGAACTGGCCAGAATACTAACGAGGAGTTCGATCCCGCCGCGAATACTTGGGCGGTAAAAGCCGTAATGCCCACCGCGAGGTATCGTCTGACCGCCGTCGCTATAGGCGACAAATTGTATGCGGTAGGAGGATATACGAGTTCTCCCGTGAATCTAATAGAAGCGTATGATCCTGCGACAAATACTTGGGAAACTAAAGTACCAATGCCGACCGCGCGACACTCCGTCGGTTCAGTTTCCATCGGAGGTAAAATGTATGTCGTGGGCGGACTTGGGGGGACGCAAAAGGAGAATGAGGTGTACGATCCCGCCGCTAATACCTGGATCACAAAAACCGCAATGCCCACCGCACGGTACGGTTTGGCTACAGCAGCTATAGGTGGCAAAATGTATGTCGTGGGCGGTAATGGCCCGCTGAATACCAACGAGGAGTATGATCCCGCGACTGATACATGGGCGACAAAAGCGGTGATGCCTACCGCGCGCATAGATCTGGCTGCGGTTCAGGTGGGAGGAAAACTGTTTGCAGTAGGCGGGAATAATGGGGCGTACCTGGGGACTAACGAAGAATATGATCCGCTCGCCAATACCTGGGCTACTAGAACGGTAATGCCTACCGCTCGTTCCTCTTTCGCGTCGGCGGTGGTTGCAGGCAAAATATATGTGGTCACCGGGAACGACGGTGCCTCGTACCTTGGCGCCAACGAAGTCTACGACCCCGGCGTGGCCGCTGTGTTCGGAGGCCTGGCGCCGAATACTCAGTATTCTTTCAAGGCCAAGGCGCGCGGTATCAACGGGGCTGAGACCGGCGAGTCTGTCACTATTTCAACCTATACCCTGGCTCATGCCGGGGCTCCTGCCTCGTTCCCGGCTATATATATAAGTAGTATTACCGTAGGCTGGTCTTCAGGTACGGTCGCTAACGGCTATAACGGGCCGAACACCACCTACCTGGTCCAGGCTTCAAGCGTTTCTACTTTTATTCCCATAATAGGCTCCTCCACCACGGCCCTGCCGTACGCCGAGATAGTCGGGCTATCGCCGCAGACCACATACTATTTCCGCGTAAAGGCGGCCAACGCGGTGAATGTGTGGGGCGACTATGTGGTAATCGGTTCGACGATGAGCGCTATAGAGACGCCAACTAATATCGTTTTTGACGAGGTGACGGCCGGTACGATAACGGCCTCGGCGTACGCGGCCACGCCCGGGTTTACAAAACTTAACCAGGGTTTATCGGCCACAAATATAGCAAAAGACGGGACATACGCCGGGTGGCATATTTATGGCGATAGCTGGACGGTAAAAGCGGTGATGCCTACGGCGCGGTATGATTTGGCCGTTGCCGTTGTTGGCGGTAAGCTGTACGCGGTGGGCGGGTACGGCCCGCTGAACAAAAACGAAGAGTACGATCCTGCGGCTAATACGTGGGCGATAAAAGCGGTGATGCCGACCGCGCGGTATGCTTTGGCCGCTGCGGCAATTGGAGGCAAACTCTACGCTGTGGGCGGAAATAACGGTGTATCTTACATGGGCACAAATGAGGAGTACGACCCCGTGGTTAATATATGGGTGACAAAAGCGGTGATGCCCACCGCACGGACCGGTTTGGCCACTGTAGCTTTGGGTGGTAAGTTATACGCGGTGGGTGGAAACAACGGCTCTAATCTGAACACGAACGAAGAATACGATCCTGCGGTGAATACCTGGGGGTCAAAGACGGCGATGCCGACCCCCCGGCGCTATTTTGCCGCCGCTGCGGTTGGAGGTAAACTGTATGCGCTGGGCGGGGATGATGGAACAGGGTTGGTAAACGAAGAATACAATCCCGCGGCCAATACGTGGGGGACAAAAGCGGCGATGCCGACCACGCACTCTTATTTCGCTGCCCCGGCCATTGGAGGCAAGCTGTACGCTGTGGGTGCCGATACAGAAGAGTACGATCCCGCGGCGAATACGTGGGCGATAAAAGCTGCGAATCCAACCGTGTGGTTTCGGTTTGCCGCCGCCTCCGTTGGCGGCAAGCTGTACGCGTTGGGAGGAGCAACCGGGGGGCAAAACCAAAACGAATCCTACGACCCCGGCGTGGCCGCTGTATTCGGCGGCCTGGCGCCTAATACGCAGTATTCATTTAAGGCCAAGGCGCGCGGTATCAACGGGGCTGAGACCGGCGAATCTGTTGCCGTCTCCACCTACACCTTAGCGGTGGCTTCCGGGCCGGCCACGTTCCCGGCTGTGAATGACGGCAGTATAACGGTTGCCTGGTCGTCCGGGTCGGCTTCCATCGGCTTCAACGGCCCCGGCGCCACGTATTTTGTCCAGGCTTCCAGCAGTTCCAATTTCGCCGCCATAGCCGGGTCGGCGCAGACGGCTGATCTGTCCGCCGCGATATCCGGGATAACGTTGCCGCAAACCACCTATTATTTCCGCGTCAAGGCGGCCAACGCGGTCAATGTGTGGACCGATTATGCGGTAATCGGTTCCACGCTCAGCGGCATTGAGACGCCCACAAATATAGTGTTCGACGAGATAAGCACCGCGGCGATAACGGCCTCGGCGTACGCGGCCACGCCTGGCTTCACAAAACTTAACCAGGGTTTATCGGCCACAAATATAGCAAAAGACGGGACATACGCCGGGTGGCATGTTTACGGTGATAGCTGGACGGTAAAAGCCGTGATGCCGACCGCGCGGGCACAGTTGGCGGTCGCCGTGATTGGCGGCAAGTTGTACGCTATCGGCGGGGATAATGCGGGTTACAAAAACACGAATGAAGAGTACGACCCTGCGGCGAACACGTGGGTATCAAAAACCGTAATGCCGACGGCGCGGTATGGTATGGCCGTCGCCGCGATAGACGGCAAGCTGTACGCCGTAGGCGGATATGACGGTTCTTTCAAGAATATCAACGAAGCATACGATCCAGTTGCGAATACGTGGGCGGCAAAAGCTGTAATGCCGACCGCGCGCGAGGGTTTTGGCGCCGCCGCGATCGGAGGCAAGCTGTACGCAATAGGCGGAAGCAACGGTTCCGACCTGAATGTAAACCAAGAGTACGATCCCGCGGCGAATACGTGGGCGGCGAAAGCGGCAATGCCGACCGCGCGAATGTCTTTGGCCGCCGCGGCAATCAGCGGCAAGGTGTACGCAGTGGGCGGGAATAACGGGGGATACCTTAATACCAACGAAGTTTATGATCCAGTTTCAAATACGTGGGCGGCAAAAGCTGTAATGCCGACCGCGCGGGCCTATCTGGCCGCCGCCGCGGTCGGAGGCAAGTTGTACGCGGTGGGCGGGGGTAACGGACCTAACCTCAACGTAAACGAAGAGTATGATCCAACGGCGAATACTTGGGCGGTAAGGACAGTGCTGCCGACCGCGCGGTACGGTTTGGGTGCCGCACTGGTTGGCGGGAAACTGTACGCTGTGGGTGGAAGTAACATAAACGAAGCCTACGACCCCGGTGTGGCGACTGTATTCGGCGGCCTGGCGCCGAATACGCAGTATTCGTTTAAAGCAAAGGCGCGGAACGTCAATGGGGCCGAAACCGGCGAGTCTGTAACCGTCTCGACTTATACCCTGGCGGTGGCCACTGTTTCCGCGTCCGGGATCACGTTCGTTCAGAATGAATGGAACCATGTGCGCGTACAGTGGTCTTCGGGCACTTCAGCAGGAGGCTTCAACGGATCCGGCGCGCGCTATGATGTGCAGGCGTCCACCAATAACGCGTTTATCCCGGTCTGGGGCTCGTCCAATACGGCCGGACTGACAGCCGATCTAACCGGCCTTAGCGCCGAGAAGCTCTATTATTTCCGCGTGCGCGGTCTCAATACGCTGGGCGTGTCCGGCGATTATACGCCGCTGGGCTCGACCACTACCGCTATGAAGCTGCCGTCCAATGTGCAATGGGTGTATGTGTCGAGCACGTTGGCGCGTGTGTCGTGGGAACTGGACACGCCCGCGACCGAAGCGCCGTGGATGGTCATCTCGACGGTTCCCGATTTCAGCGTAACGGTGTCGTCCGCCATGGGTTCGGTCGGCCAGCAGACGGCGACGTACTCCGTGCTGGACAACACGAGCTATTACTTCAAGGTAAAAGTGTCCACCGATTCCGACACGTATTATTCGGCCGTTATCTCCACGCGCACGGCCGCGCCTATCCCGTCTAATATCGTATTTGACGAGGTAAGCACGGCCGCGATAACCGCGTCAGCCTACGCGCCTGTGTTCGCCAATCTGGAGCAGGGCCAATCCGGCGTGAACGTGGCCAAAGACGGCGCATATGCGGGCTGGCACACCGGCGGCAATGTTTGGGCCGGCAAGACCGCTATGTCGGCGGCGCGTTATTACCTGGCCGCGGCCGCGGTGGGCGGGAAGATCTATGGGGTAGGCGGCTATGTTTCCGGCGCCAGCGCCGCGAACGAAGAATATGACCCCGTCGCTAATGTCTGGTCGGCGAAGGCGGCTATGCCGACCGCGCGCTGGGCGTTGAGCGCCGCTTCATCCGGCGGCAAGCTGTACGCGGTAGGCGGCTGGAGCGGTTCGGCCGCGCTGAATAATAATGAGGCATACGACCCCGCGGCGAACACATGGTCGGCAAAAGCCGCGATGCCGACCGCGCGCGAAGCCCTGGCCGCCATATCCGCGGGTGGGAAGTTATATGCGACCGGAGGCGATGACGGCGCGTTGAAGCTGAGCGCCAACGAGGCGTATGACCCCGTAACCGATACCTGGGCGGCCAAGGCCGATATGCCGGCGGCGCGTGTTCTTCATGCCGGCGCGGAGATAGGCGGCAAGGTGTATTGGATCGGCGGCCGTGACGCGGGCGGCGGCATATGCGCGCTGAACGAAGAATACGACCCTGCGTCCAATGGCTGGATAGCCAAAACAGCTATGCCGACGGCGCGAAATCTTCTGGCCGCGGCCGCTATCGGCGGCAAGATATACGTGGTCGGCGGTGACAACGGCTCCGTGGTTAGTAAGAATGAGGAATATGACCCGGTGACCAATAGTTGGGCCACAAAGTCGCCTATATCCACGGCGCGCGCCTACCTGGCTGCCGCTGTCGTGGACGGCAAGTTGTATGCGATAGGCGGCAGGGACGGCGGCGGCTCCCCGCTGGCCGCCAACGAAGCCTACGACCCCGGTGTCACCTCTGTATTCGGCGGGCTGACGCCGAATACGCAGTATGCGTTCAAAGCCAAGGCGCGCAACTATGGCGGTTACGAATCGTCTGAATCGGTGACGGTGTCCACTTATACATTGGCTATGGCGACGGCCCCGGCCTCGTTTACGGCGGCTTATGCGGACGCGTTGACATTTGCGTGGTCGTCCGGGAGCGCGCAGGGCGGGTATAACGGCCCGGGCGCGTTGTATCTGGTGCAGTTGTCGTCTGCTCCCGGCTTCGGTATTATAGCGGCGTCGTCGCAGACCTATAACGCGTACGCTACGCTGTCCGGCTTATCGGCCAATATAACGTATTACGCGCGTGTAAAAGCCGCCAATAACCTGGGTGTGTGGACGGATTATTCGGTGCTGGGCGCCACGCCTACGTTGTCCGCGGCGCCCGCTTCAACTGTTTTCAACCAGGTGTGGGCGTCGTCGGCCTCGGTGGGCTGGTCGGGTTCCGGCAATTCGGCGGGCACGTCGTACGTGGCCGAGTTGTCCACCTCGTCCGACTTCAACGCGGCGATCCTGTCCAGCACGACGCTGGCCGTATCTGCCGTTATCACTTCGCTGACGCCCGATTCGTCGTATTATTTCCGTATCAAAGCGGTGAACGCGAGCGGCGTGGCCACGTCCACCGCTATGCCCGCCGGCCCCGCGCTTACGCTGGCCGAGATCCCCGGCGACCCGCTTACGCCTTATGACGTATACGCCTCCAGCCTGACGCTGCGCTGGGATGTTAAAACCAATCCCGGCTATACTCAGTACCGGGTGCAGCGTTCCGCGCGCGACGATGTCGGCTTCGGCGTGGTGGACGTGGATACGAGCTGGCAGGTGGGGATCAGTTCGCGGGTATTCGACACGCTGCAGACGAACGCTACTTATTATTTCCGCATCAAAGCGCGCAACCAGGCCAATATTGAATCCCCGGCCGGCGCGTCGTGGTATGTGCTGCCGTCCACGCAGACGCGTTCCAACGCGCCGGTAGGCGTAACGCCCGAGATATACTCAAGCAGCATAACGGCTAAATGGAATATGAACAACGCGGCGGGCGTCCAGTATCTAAGCGAGCTGTCCGCGCAGTCCGATTTCTCGGTCATCCTGGCCAGCTCCAGTTGGCGCGTTGATATAACGAGCCAGAGTTACACCGGTCTTGATCCCAACGCGCGGTATTACATCCGTGTGCGCGCGCGCAACAGTTCGTACGTGGAAACCGGCAATGTGCCGCTCTACAGCGAGTACACGCGCGCGGCGCCGCCGGGCGGCCCGCTGGGGCAGTACACGCGCACGGCCAATTCGGTACAGGTGAACTGGTCCAAGAGCGGAAATCCGGACGGCACGGAGTATCTGGTGCAGCGCTCGTCATCGTCGGATTACGTCTATGACACGGCCGATTCCGGCTGGACGACGATAAACTCATATAACTTCACGGTACTGTCGGCCGCCACGACTTATTATTTCAGGGCCAAAGCGCGCAATTATAACGCCGCGCCGCTTGAAACCGGCTGGGCCGTCCTGCCGTCCACCGAGACCATGCCCGGCGTGGCCGCGCCGAGCGGTTTGACGATCGGCTATCCGGACGCTGTTTCAGGTTATAAGCTGGATCTGTCCTGGACCGATAACTCAAATGACGAGCTTGGTTTCCGCGTCTATCAGAACGAGGGTTTGATAGCCACCTTAGGCGCGGATGCCGTGTCCTACCCGGCAGTGTCGCTGTCCACAAACAGCTACTACTCTTACAGGGTCTCGGCGTATAACGCCTTGGGTGAGTCGTACTCCAACATGGCGGATAAGCACACCCGCGCCATAAAGCCGGCCGCGGCCGTGTTCAATAATGTGGACGTATCGGCGCTGCGCGTGGATTGGACGGCCCCGGACAACCCGGCAGCCACGCAATACTTCTGCGAGCTGTCCACCACGTCCGGGTTCAACCTGACGACTGTGTCCACGCAGGCGATGTACGCGGTCAATTACGCCACATTCACCGGCCTGTCGCCCAATACGACCTATTACGCGCGCGTGATAGCGCGGAACGGTTCTTATGTCTATACCGATTATACCTACGCGGGTTCCACGCGCACGGTGCCGCTGATAATAAGCGCGCTTGTCACCGATACGCCGCACACTACGATAGTGCAGGGCCAGAAGCTGTCGTACGCAAAATTGACGCTTACGCCGAACGGCGCTGGCGCGTTATGGAGCGGCCTGACCGTGAGGCGGCAGGGCACCGGCTCGGACGCCGATCTCTCGCGCGTGGCCGTGCACCGCGACGGCAATTCCAACGGAGCGTATGAAGCCGGCAATGACCCGGAGATCTCCGGCGCGTGGGGCGTGTTCGCGGCGTCCGAAGCCGCGCTGACCCTGAACGAGACGCTGAATTCAGCCGCCACCTATTTTGTGACGCTCACCTGCGCCGACAATTACCTGTCCTGGCCCGGCAACAGCGTAGGCATAACGATAACGAGCACGGCTTCCCTGGCCAGCCCGAACAGTATATACACTCTGAATACCCAGCCGTTCAGCTCCAGCCTGAGCACGATAACCAAGCTGGCGGATACGCTGGACGTGACGTGGCTGAACCAGGCGCCGTCGCCCAACGTGTCGCGCGGGACCGATAATCTCGCGTTCCTGCGGCTGACGCTGGCCGCGGCGCGCGACCGGGTGTATCTGAACTCGCTGACGCTGGACAAGCTGGGTACGCTGGCCGACGCCTATGTTCCGTACGTCAAAGTGTACCGCGACGACAACCAGAACGGGACACTGGACGCGGGTTCCGGCGACAGCCTGGTCTCTTCCGGCGTGGACGGGTTCTCGTCCGGCCAGGCGGTCATAAATCTTGCCGCTTCCTCCACGCGCACCGTGATAAGCGACGTGTACTTTGTGGCGCTGGATCTCGCGGCCAACGCGCCGCTGGGCGCGACGGTGGGAGTGCGGGTGCAGTCGGCCGGTTCGTTCGCGGTGATGGCGGGTATGCCGGACGTTGTGTCGATGAGCGTTTCCCCGGCCGATTCGGGCCTGCCGTCAGTCAGCGATCCGCCGAATACGCTGCTGGTCACCGGCACGGATCTGGGCGTGACGACCGTGGAGCAGGGCGCGCTGCGCGCCCTTGAGAAACTGGAACTTACCTCCGATTCCGGCAGCGCGTTGTGGAGCCTGCTGAAAGTGCAGCGTTCCAGTTCCAGCGCGGACGCCGATTACGCCTCTATCTCGCTTTACCGCGATAACGCGCCGCTGGGGGCGTTCGACCCGGCGACCGATACGCGCGTGGCGTCGGGGACGTTCAGCGCGGGCCTGGTCACCTGGTCGCTCTCCGAGACCATACTGAACACCTCTACGAAGACCTATTTCATAGCGGCCGGTATCTCTCCGTCAGCCAATACGTCGGCGCAGGCCGGGGTGAAGCTGCAAACCGGCTATATAGACGCGGCCAGCGACGCCACCGCCATAGGCGCGGTCTTCCCCATGATCTCCAGCTTCGCGCAGATAACGGCGACGGTGGATACTATCGTAGTCACGCCCGACGTCTCGGTGGCGCCGGCCTCGGCGTATCAGTCGGCGGTTAACGTGCCGGTGCTGGCGCTTAAAATGTTCACCGACCGGAACGGGGGCAGCGTCTCGGGCGTCAATATAACCCAGGCCGGCAGCGCGCAGGACGGCGATATCGCGGCGCTGAAGATCTACCTCGACGACGGCGACAATGTGCTGGACGCGTCCAGCGACACGCTTGTCAGCGGCAATTACGCTTTTTCGGCGGGCACGGCCTCCGTCTCGTTCAATACTCTCCAGAGCATAACCGTGTCCAGCTCGGTCTATTTTATAGCGGCCGAGATAGCCGCGGCGGCCGTCCCGGGCCGCACACTGGGCGCGCGCGTAAGCGGCGCTTCCGCGTTCAGCGTCATAGCGCCCGATACGCTGACCAGCACCTTCCCGATAACGGGCAATCTGATCACCCTGGAAAAGGCTCCGGCCGTGGTGCTCATCTCCACGTCCAGCACGGCCCCGGCGTCGGCGCAGCCGGGAACGCAGGATATCCTGATGGAGCGGCTGGGCGTGCACACCAGCCAGTCCGCGGCGGTTATGAACAGCGTTTCGCTGGTCCGCAACGGCGGCGCGGATTCTTATATAAGCGGCGTGGCCCTGTATCTGGACGCCAACGGCGACGCTCTGCCGGCCGCCGGGGAACTGGTCTCTTCCGGCGTATTCAGCGGCGGCGCTCTGACGCTGCCGTTTACCGGCGCGTCCGGCGCGCTCACGACCGAGTCCAAGGTTTACCTGGTGACGATGGGCATAGCCGCGTCGGCGCCCCCGGGCGCGTATCTGGGGCTTAATTTCCAGTCCATCGCTCTGGGCGGCTCCGGCGACAGCATAGAGCCCGGACGTCTGCCGTTCGCCTCGCCCAGCGTACAGGTCTCGGAGCCGCCGAATAATCTGCTGGTGACCGCCGTGGATCAGGGGGTGTTAACGGTCGAGCAGGGCACGACGCACGCGCTGGAGCGGCTGGATCTGACGGCTGATATCGGCAGCGCGGTATGGAATCTGCTGAAAGTGCAGCGCTCCACGACCAGCCTGGACGCGGATTACTCTTCGGTCTCGCTGTACCGCGACAATGCGCCGCTGGGCGTATTCGACACGGGCACCGACGTGCGCGTGGCGTCGGGGGTGTTCAGCTCCGGCCTGGTAACGTGGTCGCTCTCGGAGAGCATCCTGAATACCTCCACGAAGACGTATTTTATAGTCGTAGGCATAGCGCCGAACGCCAATACGTCCAGTCTGGCCCGGGTGGGGCTGCAATCGGGGTATATAACGGCGGCCGGGGCGAATACGACCGTGGCGGCGCAGTATCCGATCTATTCCAGCCTGGCTGCCATAACGCCCACGATAGACGTAGTGGTCGTCACGCCGGACGTTACGGCAGGGGCGGCGGCGGCGTACCAGGCGGCCGTCAATGTGCCGGTGCTGGCGCTTAAAATGTTCACCAACCGCAACGCGGCCGAGCTGTCCGCTGTCACGCTTTACGAGGCAGGCACGGCGCAGGATGCCGATATCTCGGCGGTCAAGCTGTTCCGCGACGACGGCAACGGGACCTTCAACGCCGCGGCCGACACGCTGGTAAGCGGCAATTATGCGTTCTCGGGCGGTACGGCGACGGTCTCGTTCAATACGCTGCAAAGCGTGGACGTGTCCAGTTCCATTTATTTCATAGCGGCGGATGTGGCCGGCGCGGCCGTGCCGGGGCGCACGCTGCGGGTGGGGATAAACGGCACCTCCGATTTCAGCGTGCTGGCGCCCGACCTGCTGACCAGCACGTTCCCCATAATTTCCAACGAAGTGACGCTGGAGAAAGTGACGGCCTCGGTGCTGGTGTCCACGCTGAGCCTGGCGCCCGCTTCGGCGCAGGCGGGCGCGCAGGGCATCTTGATGGAGCGGCTGCAGCTGCGCACGAACCAGTCCACGGCGCTTATGAACTCGGTCTCGCTGGTGCGCGCGGGCGGCCTGGACGCGGATGTCTCGCGCGTGGCGCTATACTGGGACGTGAACGTGAACGGCGTGATGGATTCCGGGGAACTGGTGAGTTCCGGCGTGTTCAGCGGCGGTTCCGTCTCCCTGCCGGTCACGGGGGCGGCCAGAGAGCTGTCCGTCTCCAGCAAAACGTATTACGCGGTGATAGATCTGTCGCCCTCGGCGGTGGTGAACGACACGCTGGCGTTGACCTTTACGGCAATATCGCTGGCAGCGCCCGACGGTATCGAGGCCGGACGCCTGCCGTTCACCTCCGGGAGCGTGGCGGTGGCCGAGCCGCCCAGCGCTCTTGTGCCTGCGTTCGAGAGCAGGCTGAACAGCCAGGTGACGCAGGGCGACGTGTCGGCGCTGGTGGCGGTGGCCACCATCTCGGCCACGGCGTTCAGCGTGAACTGGAACAGGCTGGACGCGCTGCTTACCGGCACGTGCACGGACGCCTGCGTTTCGGCGCTCAATTTGTACCGCGACGACGGCAACGGGGCCTGGGGCGGGCCGGCGCAGGAGATCTTTGTGTCCAGCGGCGTGTTCACGGCCGGGCTGTCGTCGCTAAACCTGGCGGGGCAGACGGTCACATACCCGCAGACTAAGCTCTATTATATCTCCGCCGATATCTCGGCCTCCGCTACCCTGGGCGCGACATTCGGGATAAGCCTGCCGGCGGCCAGTTATCTGGGCGTGTCGGCGCCCGATACGGTCAGTTCCCCGGCGGGCGTGTTCGCTTTCAACAGCGCGCAGGCTGTTATAGACGCCACGGTGGACACGCTGGAGATAGCGCATACCGACCTGGCGCCTGCGGTTAAACAGGGCGACGTGTCAAAGGCGATAGGCCGGCTGACGCTTCACGCGCTGTCCAATTCCGCCGAGCTGGCGGGAGTGCGGTTTGATAAGACGGGGACGGCCGTGGACGCCGATATAACGGGGATACGGCTGTATTACGATTCGAACGCCGACGGGGCGTTCCAGGCGGGCGATACGCTGGCGGCGTCGGCTTCCGGCCTGTCCAACGGCGCGGTCAATCTGCTGGTGTCGCCGCCGCAGAGCGTCGGGACGGCGGATAAATCATATTTCGTGGTGGTGGATCTTTCGTCGCAGGCGACGGTGGGCGCCACCCTGGGGCTGACGGCGTCGGCAGGGTACTTCAGCGTGGTGGCGCCGGATCTGGTTGCGCTGGCCGTTTCGCCGGTCAGTTTCTCGATAGCGGGCGTGATCTCCGATTCTTCCGACACGGTTAAGCTGGCGTTCACGGATCTGGCCTCTACTTCTCTCTACCAGGGCAGGACTAACAGCGCTATGGCGAAGCTCCGGCTCTGGACGACGCAGGACAGCGCCGAACTGACCGGTCTGAAGCTGAGCCTCAACGGCAGCGCCGCGCTGTCGGATCTCGGAACCGTTAAATTGTACCGCGATACCGACGGGAACGGGGTGTTCAGCGCGGACTCCGACAGCCTGGCGGCGTCCGGAAATTTCGCGTCTTCGCTGCTGACGCTCACCCTGTCCGCGCCGGGCGCGTTAGGCGCGGCGCCGGCGGATTATTTCCTCACGCTGGATATAGCGGCGTCGGCCGTTATCGGCGGCACCGCGGGCCTTGTGATCTCCGACGAGAGCGGGATCCTGCTGGCCGGGTCGGACAAGGCCGAGGCGTTTTCAGCGCTGGCCACGACGGTCGGCACGATACGCGATCCGCGCGTGCCCACGCCCCCGGTTCTCCAGCTTTACAAGGCTAACGGAGAGCTGTTCGGCGCGGAGGCGGCGGCCTACAACGCTTACAAGTCGCGCATGCGCTTCAACTGGGAGTCTACGGTGATGACCGGCAGCCTGGAACAGGTATATTATTACGTCGGCGGCGCGCCCGCGAACGGAGCCACGCCGGCCGCCGACTGGAAGAGCGGCGGACTTTCCAGGGACGTCTGGGGCACGGGCCTGGAGCTGCTGCAGGCGGGAGGCTACTATTTGTGCGTCAGAACCAAAAATTCGCTCGGCGACTATTACAGCGACATCGTATGCCGGCAGTTCACGGTGGATTCGATGATCCCGCAACTGGCGGGTGTCAGCGCCGCGCGCGAAGCCGAGACGGTGATACTCAACTGGGATCCCGCCAGCGCGGGCCCGTCCGGCGTGACCTATTACCGCGTGGAGGAGCGCAAAGCGGATAGTCCCGTCTGGACGCAGATCAGTATCTCCGATTCGCGGACCATTATAATAGGGAACGGCCCGTCCGGAGTTTCCCGCGCCGCGGCCAGGTTTAAAACGGCGGCGGTGATCAGCCGCGTTCCGGGCACTTATTATTACCGCATAACCCCCGTCAGCGGGGCAGGCCTGGAAGGAACACCCACGGAGCCGCTGAAAGTGGATCTGCTGCTGGCGGCGCTGGCCGCGGTCTCGGATCTGTCCGTGTATCCGAACCCGTTCGATTAGAGGAAGGGCGTGGCCACCATACATTTCCAGCTTAACTCCGCCGGCGCGGCTTCCCTGAAGATCTACGATATTTACGGCAGGAAAGTGAGGTCGCTGGACTCCGCGGCGGACACGGTTCACGACATGAAGTGGGACGGCGCCGATTCGTCCGGCAAAAAAGTTTCAAAGGGTATCTACATAGGCGTGCTGGAGACGGGCGGAACCACGGAGAAGCTGAAGATAGGGGTGATACATTAGGGGAGAGGGATGAGGGATGAGGGATGAGGGATGAGGGATGAGGGATGAGGGATGAGGGATGAGGGATGAGGGATGAGGGATGAGGGATGAGGGATGAGGGATGAGGGATGAGGGATGAGAGTGTGCTATATGAGGATCATGGGTAAAAAGGCGGGGAAAATTAACGCGGGCTTCGCGGCTTCGCGGCTTTGCGCTTTTGCGCCTTTATTCCTTTTCGCTTGTACGCTTTTGAGTCCTTCTTTGTCCGTAGCGGGGGTTGGCGGGCGGCCGGGAGAGCTGTTTAATTACGGGTCCGGAGCGCGGCCGATAGCTATGGGCGGCGCGTTCACCGCCGTGGCTAAAGACGCGTCCTCGGTTTATTATAATCCGGCCGGCCTGGGTATGCTGTCCCGGCCCAATGTCCAGCTTATGCGCAGCGAGTTGTTCGGGGGGGCATATTACGACTATGCCGGTTACGCCGGCAATCTCAAAGGGCTGCCGGCCGGGTGGGGCGCGGAATTTATGCGGCTCGGCACCGGCATGGTGGAGGGGCGCGACGCGAACAATAACCGGACATCGTCGTTCGATTACACGGAAACCGCTTTAGCGGCGGCCGCCGGCATGAAAGGGGTGTTTTTTCCCAGGCTGTCGGTCGGCGCCGCGTTCAAATTTCTGGACAGGCGGCTGGCCGATTCCGCCGACAGGCACTTTGCGGTGGATCTGGGAGCGCAGTACGGATCGCTTATGCGCGGGCGGCTGGATCTCGGCCTGGCCGTCTCCAACGTGGTCAGCGTGGCCGGGGGGGATACTTCGGACAGGCTGCCGCCTTTGCTCAAAGCCGGGGCGGCGTACAGGCTGATCGGGGGGGTAATGCTGGCCGCCGAGTTAAATAACGACGGGGAATTCAGGGTGGGCACCGAATACTCCGCGCCGATAGGGGCGGCGCGCCTGGGCTTCGAGGGGAGCGCGGTCTCGTTCGGCCTGGGGACGGTATTTATGAAGTCCTACAGCCTGGATGTGGCCGTTACCCGCCATCCCGTGCTGGGGATGTCCAACAAGGTGTCGCTGGGCTATCAGTTCGGGCGCGCGGGCGGCGCGGGGAAGGCGGAGGAGACGGGGCGGCCGGAGCTTATGGCGCGCGATTATCAGGCCTTAGCGCTGAAAGAGCTGGGCGAGCGGAAATATTCGGCCGCGCTGGACAGCATGGAAAAAGCCATGGCGCTGGACCAGACGATAACCGACGGGAAGTGGGGCGTGAAATTCAGGAGGCTCGCGGCCGCGGCGGAGAAACTGAATCTCAAATACGACGCGGAAAAACGGAAATTGTTCGCCCGCGCGGACGAACAGGCCCTGCTGGCGCAGGCCTCGCTTACGGCTTATATGGAGGCGCAGGATCTCAAGAGCGCGCTCTACGCCCACGCGGCGGCCGGCACGGATATGACGGAGCCGGAGTTCGGGGAATTCCTGAAAGTGATGAGCGGGCTTACCGGCATCCCGGTCAGGAGCGACGAGGTGCTGTCGCGCGCCGCGCTGGTGCGCGAGAAGACGCGCAAAACCGACGTCAATTTCAAGACCCGCAAGTTCGATCTGGCGGCCAAGGAGTGCGAGGAAATAATTCTGCTGGACGAGAACAATTCCCTGGCCTGGACCAGGCTGGGATCCGCCTATTTCGCGGTCGGCGATCTTGCCCGTGCCAGGGCGGCCTACGACCGCGCGCTGGCGATAGATCCGGAGAACGGTTCGCTGGCCGAGTTCATGCGCGCGCGTGGCTGGAGATAGGGAGCGGGGGATTGAAGATTCCGGATTCAGGATTATTTTTCCGGCGGGGAACCGGGTGAATTTTTATGGAATTATTAGTCCTTCTTGTTCCCGCGGTGCTGCTGGTGCTGGCGGTTTCGTTCATGGTTTTTTATCAGGCCGTGGGGATCCGGCGGGAGCATTCGGGCCACAGGCGCGAAAAACTGACCGCCCAGGCCATGGATTCCCTGGCACGAGGCCTGGCGGTGGCCGAAAACGAGATCCATCGCAGGAACGTCAGGCTCAATGAGATGTCCGGCAAGCTTCAGCTTTCCAACGCCCAGCTTTCGCAGCTCAATAATATGAAGTCCAAATTCCTCTCCATGGTAGTCCACGACGTGCGCACGCCTCTCGCCGCCATTAAGGGGTTCAGCGAGCTTTTTGCCATGCAGGCCGAGGCCACCGAGAAGCAGAAGGGTATGTCTAAACGCATGGTCTCCGCGGTGACCAGGCTGGAGCGCCTGGTCTCGGATCTTACCGACCTGGCTATGATCGAGGCCGGCAAGCTTACGATAGAGCCGGTCGTGTTTGATTTTTACGAGGTGGTGGACGAACTGCTGCCGTCCATAGAGATAAACGCGCAGAACAAAGGCGTAGTCCTGAAATATGACGAGGTTTCCCGCGGCATCATGGTGAAAGGGGACAAATTCCGGCTTTCGCAGGTGCTCCAGAACCTGCTGAATAATGCGATAAAATTCACCCCGAAAGGCGGCCTGGTGGAAATGAGGAGCCGTTCCGACGGACGGTGGCTCTATGTTTACGTCAAAGACTCCGGTGTCGGGATACACCCCAGCGAGACCAGGCAGATCTTTGAGAAGTTTTACCAGGCCAAATATCAGAAGGACGCCAGGCTGGCCAAACTGGGCTGGGGACTCGGCCTGTCCATAGCCAGGGAAATAATCTCGCTGCACAAAGGGGAGATCGCCGCCGAGAGCGGGGGCCTCGGGCGCGGCTCGACTTTCTGGTTCAAGGTTCCGGTAACGTTTATTTAATTTTTCGGCAACACTCCGGATAACCCCGAACAGGTATATTTAAGCAGTGGAAAGTTATGGAAAGACATAAGAATTTAAAACTTCCGTCTTTAGCGGCTTTGTGCCTCTGGCTTGGGGCTTCCGGCCTCTCGTCCCTGTCGCACGCGCAGGCTTACCTCCCCGTGGAGGACAAGATAAAGTACGAGGCGGCGCTTGAGCGCAAGGCGCAGGAAGTGATCGTGAATATCCTGGGTCCGGGCCGGGCGCGCGTGTTGGTGGAGGCCGCGGTGGAAAAGCCGCGCGAGCCGCAGCCCGTTGCCGCGCCGAAGCAGACGGTTCAGTGGGTGGACACCTCGCAGTCCCCGCCGCCCGGCGCGCAGCAGATCCTGCCGGGCTTTTACACCGCTCCGCAGGAGACCGAGCGGCCGAAACCGCAGAGCCCCACGGTGTTCCTGCCTTTTCTGGTCAAAAAGATCAGCGTCAACGTGGTGCTGGACAAGGACGTGAGTTCCGCGCAGGCCGCGAACATAGCGGTCGTGCTGAGCGGGATGCTCAATCTGGATCAGAGCCGCGGCGACGGCGTCAACGTGGTGCGCGCGCCGTTCATGCCGGTCTGGAGCGCCATGCTGACCGACCCCGGGATCATCAATATGCTGGCGCGTTACGGCCTGATCTCGGTCATAGTGATAATTTCGATGATAATCCTGGCGGCCGCCGTGATCAGGCTGGCCGGCGCGGTCAGCCTGATGGCCGGTCCGCAGCAGGCGCACAAGATAGAAATGGATTTCAGCGGGCGCACATCGTCGGTCCCGGAAGCCGCCGGCGGCGCGGAGCTTCCTGGCGGCCCGGCGGGAGAAGCCGGGCCGGAGGCGGCGGCCGGAGCCGGGGGTGGCGCGGTGTTCGACGTGAAAGTCGGCCAGGTGCCCCTTCTGAAGTATATGCTTGAGCGGGAAGAGCCGGCCAACATAGCCGTTATCGTGTCCCGCCTTCCGCCGGACGCGCGCAAAGCGCTGATGGGGGCGTTCGACCGGAAACTGGCGTCCAGGATAATGCTGAACATGGCCACGGTGCGTTTTGTGGAGCCGGAGATCGTGGCGGAGATCAAGGAAGAGCTGGAGCGCAAACTGAACGGCGCGGTCGGAGGCATGCCCAGGGTGATAGAGTTCATGGGCGAGATGGGGCTCAAAGCCAAAAAAGACATGATAAAAATTTTCGAAGCGGAGGAGCCCGCGCTGGCCGCCGAGCTCCGTTCGCGCGTGCTGCTGGACGACGACGTGGCGGCGCTGTCCGACAAGGATCTGTCGATGCTGCTGTCCGCGCTTACGCCGGCCGACTGGAGCGACGCCATGCCGGCCCTGCGGGACGATTTTAAGGCCAGGATAAAAACCGGCATGCCGGAGCGTTCCTGGCAGATCATAGAGCAGAACGCAAGATTCAACGCGCCCAGCGCCGAGCGCGCCGAGGCCGGGCTGGAGAAACTGGTGGCGTCGGCCGAGAGGCTGATAAAAGAGGGGAAGATCACCCGTCCGGCGGCGGCGCCGCGGCTGGCGGCCCCGGGAGGTAAGAGCGATGCCGGATGAGGGTAAGACAGACGCGGGCAGGCCCGGCAGTTTCCTTTCCAGCCTCGGCAAGGTGAGCCGGGGCGAGGCTTCGCGTGAAGAGAAGCCGGCCGCTTCCAGACCGGCGCCGCAGCCGGCGCCACAGGCGCCCCCGTCCCCGTCTCAGCTTCAGATCCTTAAGACGCAGATAGTGGAGGAACTGGCGCGCCGCCAGGCGGAAAAGAAAGAGGACGGGAAAACTCCGGAACTGGAAAAGAAAATACTGGAGATACAGGAAAAGATCTCGGCTATTACGTCGGAACTGAAACGCGGTGAAGAAGAACAGCGCAAAGCGGCCGCGGAGACCGGCGGCCTTTTAAAGTCCGTAAAGGAAAGCGGCGCCGATAATGAGCGCCGCATAAGCGGGCTGGTGGAAAAACTGGAGGGCCGTTTGGCGGCCCTGGGGGACGCCTCGGCCAGGCACGAGGCGGAGATAAAACGGCTGAGCGGGGAACTGGCCGGGCTGCCGGCGGAGCTGACCGAGCGCGTAGGCGGGCGTACGTCCGGATTTGAGGCGCTGTGGGGCGAACTGAGGGCCGCCGTAACGCGGCAGGAAGAGGAAACCGCGCGGCTGAGGAAAGAACTGGCCGCCCTGAGCCTGAAAGCGGGCGATAATGCCGGCATAGTTGAGGTAGCGCTGGCGGCGCGGGCGCGGAAGTTGAGGTCAGACCTGGAAGCCCGTCTGGACGGCGCTTTCAGAAAATCAATATAATAGAGTCATCTTAATACGATGACCGATCTTGAAACTTCGTGGAATACGCGGGTTAAATGGTTTGCCGCCGGTTTTGCAGCCGCCCTGGCAATGGGGGTGTCGGCCCATTTTTTGTTTTGTCATAGCAGCTTCAATTGTTTCAGGGGCGGGCCGACGGCCGTGGACGCAGGCGTTCCAGCTGCCGCCGCTCAAAGCGCCCCTGCGGCGACCACCCCTATGCGGCGAACCGTGGAAGCTTCCGGAATTAAACCTGCCTTGCCCGAACCGCCGCAGGAGGCTACTCCCACCGCTCCGCCTCCGCCTGTTCAGGCCCCTCCCGCTGCGCCTGCTCCAGCCGGGGCCGGGCAGGCCGCCGCCTCCGTTCCCGCGCCGGCGCCGGGCCTTGTGGCGAAAATAGGCGCCAGGGGAGTTATCACCGAACAGGATCTGACCGATTTTTCAGCGGCCGAGGGCTGCTACGGTTCCGACGCGATCAACTCCCGCAAGGCCGGCTTTATGAGAATGCTGGAAGCCGCGGTCACGGAAGAGGTCCTTGAGCGGGAGGCCGGCATTGCGCTGTCCCCCGATGATTACCAGAAAGAGCTGGATCGCATAGACCGGGAAACCAGGGCGCCCGAAGTGCTGGACTGCATCAAAAAGTATTTTCTTTTTGAAAAGGGAGCGGGTTTCAGAGGGGACGGGCGCAGGCGTTATGAGAGGGTCTATCTGAGGAAACACGTCCTGAGCCCGCTCAGCAGCAAGTTTATCAAGACGGACAAACGGGTGCAGGGCGAGGTGTTCGAAATCAGGGATAAGGTGCTTGAGAAAGCCGGAAAAGGGGCCGCTTTTACCGACCTGGCCAGGGAATTCGGACTCGACTATTCCACTCATACCTATACCCTGGAAGAGCCCGCCGGCGGAAATGAAAAAGGTTCGGAGCCGCCGCGCCCGGACCGGAGATGGTCCCCGTTTGAAAAGCAGTTCATCGAGGAGAACCTGAAAAACCTCGCTCCCGGGCAGATGAAGCCCGAGCCAGTTGATTCGCAGAATTTTCAGTTCGTCAGGCTTCTCAGCAACGCGGACGGAAAATACTATTTCGAATCCATGATCCTCAAGCGGAAAACCATGGAGCAGTACTACGCCTCCCTGCGCAAACTTCCCTCCAAAATCTACGACGACGAGCTGAAAGCCTGGCTCCTGGGGATGCCCGATCACCCCATGGTCAGGATCCTGGGGTTCTCCTTAGAATGACATGGATAAAACGCCGCGCCTGACGCTTTCGGTCGTCATACCCGCCTATAACGAAGCCAAACGCCTGCCCGCCACGCTGCGGGCTCTGGCCGAGATCATCAAAAAGGGGGGCATGCTCCCGCTGGAAGTAATAGAGGTCATTATTTCCGACGACGGTTCCACCGACGGGAGCGCCGGAACCGCCGAGGAGTTCCGGTCATGCCTGCCGGATCTTGTGATCGTGAGGAGCGGGAAGAATGCCGGCAAGGGCGGCGCCGTCAGGGCGGGGGTTGCCCGGGCCCGCGGGAACTGGGTGCTGGCGGCCGATGCCGATATGTCCACCCCCTGGGGCGAAGCCGCCCGTCTGGCCGGGGTTTGCGCCGCGCGGTCGGCTGTCGTCGCCATAGGCTCGCGCGCTCTTGCTGACAGCAGGATCGTCGTCCATCAGTCTTTTGTCAGGGAAACTCTGGGAAAGCTTTTTAATCTGTTTGTCCGTGTTTTGACCCGCCTGCCGTACAAAGATACCCAATGCGGATTTAAATTATTCCAGAGACGGGCGGTGGAGAAGATCGTCCCCGGACTGAAAGTAGACGGGTTCGCCTGGGATGTGGAATTTCTCGCCGCCTGCCGCGGCGCCGGCCTCAAAATAGAGGAAGTGCCTGTTACCTGGGAGAACAGCGCGGAGAGCCGGGTGAAGATCATCAGCGGCGGCTTCGAGATGCTTTTTTCTCTTCTCCGGATCGCTCTTGTGAATCTCAGGATGTCCGTGCTTTTGGGCGCGGCCTCTTTCGTTGCGCCTCTTGCCGCTTATACACTTACTCTCGCGCCCGCTGTTTTCTGGCAGGATTCGGGCATTTATCTGGCGGCCGCGGCGGAATTCGGCATCCCCTATCCGCCCGGCTTTCCGCTTTACGTGCTGCTGACGGCTCTGGCCGGTCTTATCCCCGCCGGGACTTTTGCCCTGCGCGTTCATTTCATTTCGGCCCTGGCCGCCGCCGGAACCTGTCTGGCGGTGTACCTGACGGTTCTGCGGCTCGGCGAACAGGGGCGGCTCGGCGCGGAACGGGGACGGCCCTCCGTTCCCGATGAGGAGAAAGGGTTTCTGAAGCCGGCCGCGGCCTTCATTATGGCGCTGGGTGTCGGCTTTTCTTTCGCCCTTTGGAGCCAGGCGGTGAATTCGGAGGTTTATTCCCTCCAGGCCCTCATCACGGCCCTGATCCTCTATTGGCTTTTGCGCCTGGAAGAAAGCCCGGCCCCGGCTTTGTGGCCGCTGGCGTTAGCGGCCGGTCTCGGATTCGCCAATCATCCTATGATCGTGGGTATGCTTCCGGCGCTTATTTACGCCTTTTGGAAGCATAAACATGACTGGCGGGCCTGGCTGAAAGTCTTGCCTGTTTTTATGCTTGCCGGGCTTCTGCCTTACGCTTATTTTCCTTTCCGCTCCAGGGCCAATCCGCTGACCGATTGGGGAAATCCTGAAACTTTCGCGGGTTTTCTCCGCCTGGTCATGGCCTCCCATTGGACAGCCGAAACGGCATCCTACTCCTTTTTCGGGGACGAGTTCTGGAAGCGCGTGGCGGACTTGCTGCGCCTTTTGTTCCTGCAATTCGGGCCGGCCGCTCTCGCGCTCGGTCTGCTTGGCGGCGCCGTCCTGCGCAAAACGCGGAGCTTTTTCTTCCGGTGTCTGGCGATGACCGCCTGGTTTGCCCTGCTCATTCCCCTTTTCTACAGGCAGACCGGAGAATTCGAGAGCTGGTTCATTCCGGCCTATATAGTTTTCGCGGTCGCCGCCGGAGAAGGAACTTTCAGGATGATCCGCCTGCTGCGCTCCCGCTGGCCGGGTCGTCCGGGGCTTCCTCTGGTCTTTTTGCTTGCTTTGGCCCTGGCTTATCCCTGCCTGCTTGTGGTCATCGCTCTGCCGACCGTGGATCGCTCCCGCGACTGGGACGCGGAGGACTACGCGGCCAATATCTTACGCGGGGTCGGGGAAAACGGCATTCTGCTGATCAGCGGGGATAATCCTTCAAGCGTGGTGCTGGCGGCCCAGGCCGCTTCCGGCCTGCGGCGCGACGTCGCGGCGGTAAATATAGACGCGCTTTGGGCCCCGTGGTACCGTGATCATGTGCGTGACAATCTCCGCCTTCCCTCGGCTCCGCTAAGGGAGACGGCGTCCGGAGCGGAGCTTTCCGTCGGAGATTACGCCATGGCCCTGATCCGTGGAAATCCGGCCAGGCCGGTTTACATACTTGTGCCCGGTCATCTGGGGAATCAGGAGGATATCCGGTTCAGTCCTTCCGGCATGGTCTTCCGGGCGGCCGCGGCCGCCGTGATGGAACCCGTCTCGCGCTGGGATTTAAAATTCCATGATCCGCAGTCCCTGATCCGCAAGCGGCGGCCGGATCAGCGCCGGCTTATTAATGAAATCCGCGGAGAGATGCGCCTGGGCTATCTACGCGCTTATATTACCGGTGGGGACGAGTTTTTCGGCCGCGGCGATTTTAAGACGGCGGCCGGACTTTACGCGCGGGCCGCGGAGCTTGCCCCCGGCCGTGAGGATTTGCGTCTGCGCTGGGGGGTGTGCCTGGCCCAACTGGCGGATTACCGCGGGGCCAGGGAGATTTTTGAAGAACTGGTGAGGATAATCCCGGACAGCCATCAGGGGTATTACAATCTTGGAAATGTTCTGGGGGAACTGGGGGACAGGGACGGCGCCCGGAAAGCCTACCTTAAAGCCCTGGAGCTCGCGCCCGGTTTCGAACCGGCCAGAACGGCCGTCCTGAAAAATTAAACTTAATTTTTCAGGAAGGATAAAGGATGAGGGATGAAGGCTCAAGGGCGGAAAACCCCTTTCCGCGCAGGGTGATTATCGGGATTTCGGAGGGGGCCAGCAGGCGCATGGGGGGGACCCCAGGTTCCGGCGCCCGAGGTGACATAGAACGCGGAGTTTCCGACGCGGTAAAGGCCGTAAAAATACTTGTAGAATATGCGGCTGAAGAGGTGGAAAGGGAAGAGCTGGCCCCGGTGCGTGTGGCCGGAAAAACCGATAAAATCTCCGCTGCCGGCCATCAGCGGATACATGACCGGCTGATGGCTCATCAGGATGGAGACGCCTGGCCGGTGATATTTTTTTAGTATATTTTCAACATCCTTTTCAGTCAGCTTTTCCGTAAGAATATCTCCGAGACCGATAATGCGGACGCCTGCCGCGTCGGCGGCTTCGTTTTGCAGAAGCTTTATCCCGAACTCCCTGTAACAGGCCGCCGCTTTCTCATAACCGAAATAATACTCGTGATTTCCGAATACGCCGTACAGCCCCAGGCGGGGCTTGAGCTTGCGGACTATTTCTCCCACCCGGTCTTTACAGGTCAGCCCCGGATCCACCAGGTCGCCGGTAAAAAGAACCAGATCGGGTTTGGCGGCGTTGACGCTGTCCACCGTTTTTGAAAATTGGCGCAGTTTATACGCGGAATCTATGTGGACGTCGGAGATCTGGGCTATCCTGAGCCCCTCCATGGCGGGAGGCAGGCCGGGCATTATTATATTCAATTCTTTTACGGCCGGCGATTTTAAACCGCCGTAAAAAGCGTATATGAGGAGCAGACCCAGGGCCGCCAGTACGCCCGCGGGGTAATGCTGAAGACCGGAGGTTCCGAAAAAGTGTCTTAAAGAGGGTTTGAGAAAGTCCGCGAAGATGAAGCCGGTTCCGGACAGAAAAATAATCCCCATCCAGGCGTAAGCCGCCGCATAGAACCAGTCAAGAGACGGGCTTGCGAGGCGGTGGCGCAGGAACATGGCGAGGGGGGCGTACAGGGCCAGGAGCAGAAAGATGATGCGGAGATTGCGCGAGGCCGGGGGCGCCGCCGCGAAGCTGCGGGAGAACCAGGAGGCGGCGTAAAAGTGGAGGCCGATATACGATCCAAGGAGCGTCAGAAAAACCGGGAGAAAGTGATAGTTTTTCATTTATTTCCCGTGAAAAAATCATTGCCCTTATCGTCAACCAGGATGAAGGCGGGGAAGTCCTCAACTTCTATGGCCCAGACGGCTTCCATGCCCAGTTCCGGGTAATCCAGCGTTTCCACTTTTTTGATATTCCGCTCCGCCAGCAGGGCCGCAGGGCCGCCGGGAGAGCCCAGGTAGAAGCCGCCGTATTTTTTGCAGGCGCCGGTCACGGCCTGAGAGCGGTTGCCCTTGGCGAGCATGACCAGGGACGCGCCTTTGGATTGCAGCAGCTCCACATAGGAGTCCATGCGCCCGGCCGTGGTGGGGCCGAAAGAGCCGGAAGGCTTGTTCTTAGGCTGTTTGGCGGGTCCGGCGTAGTAGACCGGGTGGTCTTTCAGATACTGCGGCAGTGGTTTGCCCTGATCCATAAGTTCTCTGAATTTAGCGTGGGCCAGGTCGCGCGCCACCACGATCTTTCCGTTCAGCGAAAGCCGGGTTCCGACGGGATGTTTAGAAAGTTCCGCCGTTATTTCTTTCATGGGGCGGCTGAGGTCGATGCTGACGCAGGCCGCGCAGGAGGAGAACCGCGCCCTGATCTCTTTGGGTATGAGGCGGCCCGGGTTCCGCTCCAGTTCCTCCAGCCAGAGTCCGTTTCTATCGATTCTGGCCAGGATATTGCGGTCGGCCGAGCAGGACACGCCCATGCCGATGGGGACGGAAGCTCCGTGGCGGGGGAGGCGGATAACGCGCACGTCATGGGCGAAGTACTTGCCGCCGAACTGCGCGCCATAGCCGAGCTTGTAAGAGGCTTCCAGAAGTTCTTTCTCAAGGGACCTGTCGCGGAAAGCCCGGCCGCCCTCGTTCCCGGAGCCCGGCAGGGCGTCCAGATAGCCGGTGGAGGCGAGTTTGACCGTCTTCAGGCACATCTCGGCGGAAGTGCCGCCGATAACGAAAACGATGTGGTAGGGCGGGCAGGCCGCGGTGCCTAGCGATCTCATCTTTTCTATGAGGAATGGCTTTAATTTTTCCGGTGTGAGGGCGGCTTTGGTCTCCTGGTAAAGCATGGTTTTATTGGCCGAGCCGCCGCCTTTGGTGACGAACAGAAATTCGTACTCCATGCCTTGTTTCGCGTAGAGGTCTATCTGGGCGGGGAGGTTGTTGCCGGAATTCTTTTCTTTGTACATATCGAGGGGCACGGTCTGGGAGTAGCGGAGGTTTTCGGTTGTGTAGGCCTCCCAGACGCCTTTGGAGATAAGTTCGGCGTCGTCCGAGCGGGTCCAGACCCGCTCGCCTTTTTTGGCGATGACGGTGGCGGTGCCGGTGTCCTGGCAGAAGGGGAGCTCGAATCGCGCGGAGATGGCGGCGTTTTCGAGCATGCAGTAAGCGATAAACTTGTCATTGTCGGAGGCTTCGGAGTCGCTGAAGATCCTGGCGACCTGCTGCTGGTGGGCGGGGCGCAGGAGGAAGGAGACGTCGCGGATGGCCTCGCGGGTTAAGCGCACTAAGGCTTCAGGAGCCACTTCAAGTATCTCGCGTCCCCCGGCCTTAATGACCTTAACTCCGTCTTTGGTCAGTTTGCGGTACTTTGTTTTAGTTTTTTTAAGCTCAAACATTTCCTGATATTTGAATTTAGATTTATTATCAGTCATAAAGTTTCTCCAGATAATGTAACGCCGGGGCAAGGCTGCCAGGCAAAGGTGCCAGGGCAAAGGTGCCAGGGCAAAGGTGCCAGGCTTATTTTTCAGCAGAAAAATGTGCCTGGCTCCTTTGCCCCCGCCTAATGAGCCGCAAGATAGCCCAGTCGGTGCGGTGGCGGGTTTTCCGCGCGCTCCGGGTTCGGGTTTTATGGAGAAGAAGACCGGGGTCTTCCGCCGGCGTGCGAACCTGCTCACTGAATTGTGCTTCGCACCCGGCCAAAAGACAATGCTTTAGGCCTCAAACATTCACCGCCGTCCCGGAGGGATACGCTCCAGACCCCGGTCTTAAAACCCTCCGAATGGAGCGCGCGGGAAACCCGCCGCCGCCCCTCCATTAAATTTTAACTTAATCCCGGCGCTTCCCCATAAAATATAACATCTTTTCCCGCCCAAATTACAGCCTGAATTTCCCGCCCGGTTTTTTATTTATTTTCTATATGTTTGGTGTCTTTCGGCGGTAAATAATTATTTCCATTTACCACCTTTTTCCCTGTTTTTTCTTCCAGATCCAGCCTCGCTTTTTTGGCGATGCGGCCGCCTTTTTTACCGGCGACAGCATTTTCCGTCATGCCGGTGGCCGCCATTGTTTCAGCTATCTGGCGGGTGGAGAGTTCGGCTAAAGCGGTAAAAATAAGTTCCGCCTCGCTCATGTGATCGCGCAGGTTCTGTGTTTTCAGGCCTTTGATGTTCTTGTGTTCTTTTACCGTTATGCCGGACCATTCTTCATGGATAATATTGGTCAATGTCGCGTATTCTTCCTCTTTTGTGATTTCGTGGTCTTTCCAGTAGTCAGTCAGTTTATTCCGTGTTTCCTGGCCCATCATGCGCTGCTGAATCCATTTTTCGCTCCTGCCATGCTGCTGCCAGTATTGGCGTGCCCTATCCAGAGATTTTCCCGGGTCCGCCATGTCTTGCAGGCGCTCATTCCCCACCTTTGCGAGCCAGAGTTTTATCGGTTCAGCCTTGGGGCTTGGCACGGACTGGATAAGGCGAAGAAGAGTTTCTGGATTTGCGACATCCGTTAAGTAGTATTTGCCATCTACCGCTTCCAGTTTCAGTTGGTTACATTTTGTAACCGACTCACTTCCTTCTTTATTCAGCCGGTTTTTTAATACTTTCCAGTAATTTCTTGCCGCCCGGTAATCCGGCTGCTGTATTAATGCCTGTATAATATCCACGACCGAGAAATACCATGTTTCGGTTTTTTCATCGTATATTCTGCGTATTTTAAAATTCTCAAAAACAGCTAATGTGTTTTTCATATCACCCCTCCCGCTTTCCGCCATAACCCCGAAATTAAGATTCAAGACCTGACCCCATTTATCACCCTGGGCCGCTTTTTGTTTTCCAGGCGTCTATTGGCTGGAATTTCCTGGTTGTTTTTCCGGAGTTTTCCCAAAAGGCGGGGAACTCCGAAACAGCGCTGATCCCGCATATTTCAGTGAGTTCTTGTCCGAAAGCCAGTTTTGTTCTTTTTGCCACTTTCTTTAAATATGCTTTGTCATAAAAACCCTTTATAAAATCCACATGTCTGTAATTTTCCAGCGGGCCGAGATACACATAACCGTCATACATCTCCTGCAATTTATACCCGGCAGGTATGAATTGAGCGCATTTGCCGTCTATGCGCCCAAAAGGACTGTCGTTTAAATCAAAAGCGGTCGGCTTGGCGCTGCCGTTGAGGTTAAAAGCATAATCAAATAAGCCGTCGCAAACTCTGAGATATTGGGCCGCGCTCTCGTCATAACCGGCCTCTTTATGAAGAGTTATCGAAAATATTTTGTTCGGATATTTTGTTAAAAGCAGATTAAGCGCCGTATTGCGCTTTTTGTTCGCGTTAAGTTTGTTGGCATGTCCTTCACCGGCATAGAAAAGAGCTTTAAGCCCTTTTTTGATTATTCTGTCTTCGATAACCCCGGCCATATGCTCGTCGCGTTTGGACATCGCTTTCTCATAATCTTCACGCGATTTTATCGCCCCCCAATCTATAGGGACATCCGCATTGATGATCGTTATCTTCCCTTGCCCGGAATGATTTGTTTTCCAGGCCGTGTGGTACACATCTATATAGTTTTTGAAAGGCCAGCCCCAGGGATGAGTGTGTCGTTTATACGCAGATATGAGTTCTTTGTCATTCCACTGTTCCGCATTCAGCGCCCGGTCCACGATGTTTTGATCCTGGATACTTCCAAATTCCCAAACGAGTACGCCGACTTCTTCTATAAACTGCCGATCCTTTAGAATTGCCTGCAAAAAATCGAGGGAATTGGCATTTTCGTGTATTTCGCCTATTGATACGACTTGATAGTCGCGGAATTTACTTATTATATAATCAACCGGCGCGGAGCTTTTGGCGGCGAGAAAATCGGAATAAGGCAACGCGGCTTCGTCCGGATCCGGGGCCGGCGCGGCGGCAGATATGCTCGCGGTATTCAGCAATACCGCGGCAAATAGTATCAAAGGCCCTATCAATCCATGGATCATTACAATCCTCCTCAAGCTGCGTCCAAAAATCAGCCTCGTTCTTTACCTGAAATTCAAGATTCAAGACCTGATCCCATTTATCCCCAGGAGAATCCGCCCAAACGGATCGGCTTCATGGCAAAATAAAAAAACTCTGTTAACCTGAATCCTGCAGTTGGAAGCGGTTTCCATAGGAAAATCAGGCGGACAGAATCATTCTGCAGGATTCCCCGCGAAGCGGGCGTCGGGCCCAGCGCTATGCGCGCCCGGCCCGACGAGGTGTATGCCTCCCGGAGGGCGCCCGCTGTGCGGGCGGAAAGTTGCAACCGCAACTTTCAGGTTAGCGGGCAACGGTTGCATCTTGTAACCGACTCTGCTCGTGATTCCAGTTGGTGACAAATTGTCACCAACTGATTGCTGTCCTTACATCGCCCATCGGCTTATATCTATGGCGGGGAAGTTGCCGTAATCGCCTTTTTTAGTCATGCGCACGGAACATCTTCGAACTTTGTAGCCGTCCGTTAATAATGATTTTACGGCATTTTGATATATGGAATTTATCGGGATAACTATCCTGTCTGCCTTCTTGCTTAAGGCATAGTTTTCCAGAGAGCGCAAACTGGATAAAACATTTTCTTTTCGGGAAGCAGGCAGGCCCATTACGTTCACCAATAGGAAGTTTTTTTTACCGCTATTGCGGACACTTAAAATGCAGAATCCGGTTTTGCCGATAGAAAAGGCTTTTCCCCAGCCGAATTCTAATGCGTTTTCAGCCTCGCGGCCGTAATCGATCCCGCGCAATAGTTTGCGGCTGATCCCGGATATTTTTTCAGGAGAGGCTTCGGTAAGAGCGGGCGTTTTTTGAGAAGGAACCAGCCCGGACTTGGCGAGTATAAGACTGGGGGGTATAAGTTTGAATCCCAATTTTAAATAGAGGCCGATATTGTATGGCGCTTCAGGCATGGTTTCCAGCCCGATGATGTCACATTCTTTATCCAGTTTGGCATAAGCTTTTGCGAACAAAGCCTTTCCTATGCCTTTTGAATGATGTTTTGGATGTACTCCGAAAGTGCCTATCCAGCCAAGGCGGCCCCATCTTCTTGAAAAAACATAACCAATAATTTTTTTATCCTCAGCCACGAAACAGCCGGATGGATTCAGCGCAAGGCAGGAAAGTATCTCCCGCTCGGCGCGCGCTGTTTTGTTTTTATAATAAGTTTTGAAAGCGAGGACATCCAGCCCAATAACATTTTTCGCATCGGCTGCAAGCATCCGCCGTATCTTCATAGGTAAATTATAGCAGTATTTTAAAATATTGAATTTGACCGCGACTACCGGGCATAAAGTGCGGCAGGCATATCATTGGAGCGGGTGGCAGGGGTTTGGGGTCAAAAAACCGTCCGGAGGCCGAGCATACGGAGCGCGGGGTGTCCGCGGCGGACACTGGGCTCGCCCGAGGAACGGAGGCGCGGCCACGGTGTGGCCGACGCCGGTTGTTTGACCCCAAACCCTCGACAGGCCCCGCGAACTGGCAGGCCTGCCGTTTCAATTATCCTATTCGCTCGCTACTATTCGTCTTCAGGTACGTCCGGTGTAGAAATCAGGTGGCTGGAGGTGGCTGCGGGTTCGGCTTTGCCGAAGAGGTTCGCCAGCAGGAACTCGCGGTTCAGGCGGGCGATGTTTGAGATCTTCACTTCTTTCGGGCAGACGGCCTCGCATTCGTACTCGTTGGAACAGTTGCCGAAAGCTTCCTTGTCCATCGCCTCCAGCATCCCCAGAACGCGGCGCTGGCGCTCCGGTTGCCCCTGCGGCAGCAGCGCGAACTGCGAGAGCTTCGCGCCCGTAAAAAGCATCGCCGCGCCGTTGGGGCAGGCGGCCACGCAGGCCCCGCAGCCGATGCAGGCCGCGGAGTCCATGGCTTCCTCGGCGTCGTCCTTGTTCACCGGAATAGAGTTGGCGTCGGGGGCGGCCCCGGTGTTGACGGAAATATAACCGCCGGCCGCCATGATGCGGTCCAGCGCCGAGCGATCCACCGCCAGATCCTTCAGCAGCGGGAACGATTTCACGCGCCAGGGTTCCACCGTAATAACGTCGCCGTCCTTGAACCTGCGCATATGCAGCTGGCAGACGGTGGAGTGCTCATCCGGGCCGTGCACGTCGCCGTTGACCACCAGGCCGCAGGAACCGCAGATGCCTTCGCGGCAGTCGCTTTCCACGGTGACGGGCTTGCCCCCTTTCTTTATCAGATCCTCGTTGAGCAGATCCAGCATCTCCAGGAATGACATATCCGGGGAGACGTCGTTAACTTTATAGGCCATCATCCGCCCCGGTTCCTCCGGCCCCTCCTGCCGCCAGACCCGGATAGTGACATTGAAATGTTTCGTATTGTTCATGATAAAGGCTCCATATAAGCGCTGAAGCTCTGAAGTTCTGAAGCGCTGAAGTTTATTTGCTTCAGATCTTCAGCGCTTCCAGCTCTTCAGCTCTATTTATAACTCCTTTCCGCCATCTTGATATGTTCGAAAGTGAGCGGTTCTTTGTGCAGAACCGCTTCTTTGCCTTCGCCGGCGTAGGCCCAGACGCTTGCGTGCGAGAAAGCGGCGTCGTCGCGCCGGGCTTCGCCTTCGGCCGTGCAGGATTCCTCGCGGAAATGTCCGCCGCAGGATTCTCTGCGCTCCAGGGCGTCCTTGACGAAAAGCTGGGCGAACTCCAGGAAGTCGGCCACTTTCATGGCTTTCTCCAGGGTCTGGTTGAAGTCTTTGTCGGCCCCGGGGACGATCACGTCCGACCAGAATTCTTCCCGGATCTCGGGGATCTTTTTCAGGGCTTTCTTGAGGAGAGCCTCGCTGCGGGCCATGCCGCAGTCGTTCCACATCACATTGCCCAGCTGCCGGTGCAGTTCGGACGGCGTTTTTTTGCCTTTGATGGACAGGATCCTGTTCATTCTTTCCTGCACGGCCCGGGCCGCCGCGCCGAATTCGGGGTCGCCGGCGGTCACGGTTTCGAATTTGGCCGCGCCCAGGTAGCCTCCCACGGTGGACGGCGCGATGAAGAACCCGTCCGCCAGTCCCTGCATGAGGGCGGAGGCTCCGAGACGGTTGGCGCCGTGGTCGGAAAAGTTGGCTTCGCCCAGGGCGAAGAGGCCGGGGATGGTGGTCATCAGGTTGTAATCCACCCAGAGGCCGCCCATGGTGTAATGGGGCGCCGGGTAGATACGCATGGGCGTTTTGTAGCCGTCCTCGTCGGTGATCTGGTAGTACATATCGAAGAGGTTGCCGTACTCGCCGCTGATCTTCTCCACGCCTTTGCGTTTGATCGAATCGCGGAAATCCAGGTAGACCGACTGGCCGGTCGGGCCGACGCCTTTGCCCTCGTCCACGACCATTTTGGCCGCGCGGGAGGCGATGTCGCGGGGAACCAGGTTGCCGAAAGCCGGATAGCGCCGTTCCAGGAAATAATCCCGTTCTTCTTCAGGTATCCGGTTGGCGGGCCGTTTGTCGCCCCTGGTCTTGGGCACCCAGACGCGGCCGTCGTTGCGCAGCGATTCGCTCATCAGGGTCAGTTTGGACTGGTGGTCGCCGGAGCGAGGGATGCAGGTGGGGTGGATCTGGGTGAAGCACGGGTTTGCGAAACCCGCGCCCCGCTTGTAGGCGGCCCAGGCGGCCGAGACATTGCAGCTGGCCGCGTTCGTCGAGAGGTAGAACACGTTGGCGTAGCCGCCGGTGCACAGCAGCACCGCGTGGCCGGCGTGGGATTCCAGTTCGCCGGTGACCAGGTTGCGGGCCACGATGCCGCGGGCCTGGCCGTTTTTGACCACGAGATCCACCATCTCGCGGCGGTTCATGAGCTCTACCGTGCCGGCCGCGGCCTGGCGCATCATGGCGGAGTAGGCGCCGAGCAGGAGCTGCTGACCTGTCTGGCCCCTGGCGTAAAAAGTGCGGGAAAGCTGCGCGCCTCCGAAAGAGCGGTTGGACAGCAGGCCGCCGTATTCCCTGGCGAAAGGCACGCCCAGGGCCGCGCAGTGGTTTATGATCTGATTGGAGATCTGGGCCAGCCGGTAAACATTGGCTTCGCGGGCGCGGTAATCGCCGCCTTTGACCGTATCGTGGAAGAGGCGCCAGACGGAGTCTCCGTCGTTGGGATAGTTCTTGGCCGCGTTTATGCCGCCCTGCGCCGCGATGGAGTGCGCGCGGCGGGGGGAATCATGCAGGGTGAATACCTTGACGTTGTAGCCCAGTTCCCCAAGCGAAGCGGCGGCGGAGGCGCCGGCCAGGCCGGAACCGACCACCAGGATGTCGTATTTGCGCCTGTTGCTGGGATTGACCAGCTTGAGGTTGAATTTATGGCTGTCCCATTTTTTCTCGATGGGCCCCGGGGGGATATGTGCGTTCAGATTCATAATGGTCTCCTGTTCTGTCATTCCTGCGTGCCGTTAGCAGGAATCCATAAATCTTTTCTTAGTGGATCCCGGCTAACAGATTGCCGGGATGACGGTTTTATGTCCCCTACTGTATCGTCACCTGGTACGTCCCTGTCGCCGCCGTGAGATCCAGATTCAGCAGATAATAGACCGGGATCAGGGCGAAGCCGATCATCGTTACGGCCACCAGCCAGCCGCCCGCCTTTATGAACGGCGTGTATTTCGGATGATTCACGCCCAGGGTCTGGAAAGCGCTTTGCAGGCCGTGGGTGAGGTGCAGAACCAGGGCCGCCGCGCCGCCGACGTATACGGCTACGAACAACCGGCTCCTGAAAGCCGAGGTCACCATCTGGTAGAAACCGATAGAGTGATCCACGAAGCGGAAAGTCAGCATGTGGTAGGCCAGGTAAACCAGTATCAGGAAAGCCGTATACGACATGGTGGCCGAGCCGATGGTTCTGCCGCCCTGCCAGTTGCGGGCTTCATAGCCGCTGGGGGCTTTGAGCCAGTCTTCGATCCTTACCCACGTGCCGGCGGCGATATGGGCCAGGAAGACGGCAGCCAGCCCCAGTTCAAGCAGGGGGAGCAGCGGGTTGGAAAGCAAAAGATCCACCCAGGTGTTATAGGCGACTTCCCCTTTGAAAAGCAGCAGGTTTTCCGCCAGGTGGAAAAGCATGAATCCGCCCAGCAGGAGGCCGCTGGCCGCCATGACGAACTTCCTCCCTATGGAGGTGAAAATGATCCTTTTGATGAAAGTGATATTCATAGATTGGCTTCCTTAAAGTCATTATCCGGCTCGGATAAAAAAATCCTCCCCAGCCCTTATTCTATAAGTTACAAGGGGGCAGGAGGCAGTAGAAAATCTAAAAGGGGATTTAAAATTTCTAATACCGCATTTGATTTCGCGCCCATATTAACTATAATTGGGGTAGAAAGAGCGGAGGATCCAATGTTTAAAATACTATTTTCAGCCGTTATGTTTTTTTTCAGCGCGGAGCTGCGCGCTTATGACAAGATAGAATTCAAGACCCAGATCTCCAACCCCGCTTTGACCCGGCTTTCGGCCGTGGCCGTCATGGACGGGAAGATACTCGCGGCCGATTCCAAGGCCAACGCGGTGTTTATCTTCGATTCCGAAGGCAAGCTCCTCAAAAAAAGTTCCGCCCCCCTTAAAGAACCCAACGGCCTGAGCTCGGGCGGCGGCCGGATCTATGTGGCCGACACCGGCAATTCCCGCATCATCGTGCTGGACGCGGACGGCGCGTTTCTGTGGGTTTTCTCCGGGGACGGCTCGCTTCCCGGCCAGCTGGACGCTCCGCTGGACGTGGTTTTAGGGCCCGACAACCGGGTTTACGTGGCCGACACCGGCAATTCCCGCGTGCAGGTTTTCAACTCCGACGGCATCTTTCTCTACGGCTTCCCCGTCACGAAAGCCGATAAGGTTACCAGGCTGAATCCGGGCAGGATCGCGTCCGATAACGCGGGTTTTATCTACGTTTCCGATCCGGATAATTCCCTCATCGTGAAGTATGACAGGGTGGGTAACGTGGTTAAGGAATATTCTTTGGCCAATGACGGAGTGGCCGTGGACGCCTATGGCGCGCTCTATATCGTAAACGCCAGGGAGGGAAAGGTACGCGAAGTTTCCCGGACGGGGGACATCCTGGGCGCTTTCGGCACCCGCGGCAAGGGCAAGAGCGAATTTTTAAAACTGCGCGGCATAGCGATAGACGCCGCCGGCCTCCTGTATCTGGCCGACGAAGGCAATAAGAAGATCACCGTCATCAGGATAGAGGGCGAGCATCCGGCCGCCGCGCTGCCCAAAGCCCAGCCTCTGGGCCGCTTTAATCTCAAGGGCCCGGTCAAAAAATACTCCTGTAAAAGCGATGTATTCTCCGTGCGGCCCGATCTGAGCGTGGCCGCCTGGCTGCCCGAGACCAGGGAGGCGGTACTGCTGGACGCCGCCGGCAAAAAAACCACGCTTATGCGCAGCGGCGACCAGCAGGGACAGGTGAAGAATCCGCGCGGACTGGCCGTGGACCCAAAAGGCCTGCTTTATGTTTCCGACACCGGCAACAGCCGCGTGCAGATCTTCAACGCGGACGGGACTTATGCCAACTCGTTCGGCGAGAAGGCCGGCTTTATGTCCGGCGGCCTCAAGGAGGGCAAATTCGATAATCCTACGGGGCTCACCGTTAATTCCAAGGGCGTTGTCTATGTGGCCGACACCGGGAATAAACGCGTGCAGGCTTTTAATTCCGACGGCGTTTTCCTTTTCGCGGTCGGCCCGGCGGTGGGCAAGATCGCTTTGCAGAAACCCGTGGGCGTGCGCACCGATGAGTCCCGGAACCTTTACATCCTGGACTCGGCCTTAAAAAAGGTCATAGTCACGGACGCCGGCGGCAAGCTGCTGCGCGTCTGGGACGATTCCGGCCTCCTGCAGGATCCGGCCGCCATAGATTACGACGGGAAAGGCTATTTCTATATTCTGGACCGCGGCGCGTACAGCGTAAAGATCTTCGACGACCAGGGTAAATATATTTCAAGTTTTTTCTCCAAAGGCGCCGGCGAACGGGAACTGGCGGATCCGCAATATCTGAATGTCGCCGACAATAAAGTTTATATTTCCGATTTCGCCAGTGGCAAGATCCTGGCTTTCGCGATCTCATATATGCCGGAAGCGCCTTTCGACCTCAAATACTCCGCCGACGATGCCGGGGCGGTGGTTTCCTGGCAGGCGAATAAGACGCCGTGGCTGAAAAATTTCGCGGTCTTCAGGGCCGATTCGGAGAACGGGGAGTACCGGCAGCTGGGGACGGCGGACAAACCGGAATACGCGGATTCTTCGCTGCTTCCCGACAGCACCTATTATTACGCCGTGGCCGGAGTTTCCGTGACCGGCGATACCGGCGTCCGCTCCTCCCCGCTGGCCGTTTACGTCAAAGGGCCGCAAGCCGGGCAGGCCGTGGCGGCCGCAGCGGAAGAGTCCGGGCCGGCGTCCAAAAACGTGGCTCCCATGGAGATCGTGCCCGTGGAGCTCAGTTATGTCTTTTCCGCGAACTACAAATATTACATGAAGAATCCCATCGGCCGCATCGCGGTGCAGAATAACACCGAGAGCGCTTTCAGCAACGTCAAAGTGTCGTTCTTCCTGAAGGACTTCATGGATTTCCCGTCCGACACCATTGTCAAGGAGATAGCTCCCCACGCCAGGGCGCAGGTGGATCTGATGGCCACCCTCAATAACCGCATTCTGAACATCAACGAGGATACCCCTATACAGTGCCAGCTCACCATGGCTTATTATCAGGACGGGGCCGAGAAGACTTTTACGCTGAATAAGCCGGTGAAAGTCCTGTCCAAGAACGCCATCATCTGGGACAAAGCCGACAGGCTGGCCAACTTCATCACGCCCAAGGATACGCCGGTTTTCGGTTTCAGCCGCTTCGTCCTGAACGAAAAGAACAAGTTCCAGGACGAGTACTCCCTGCTGAACGGCGACGTGCTGTCCGCGCTCATGATCTGGGAGGGCCTGGGAGAGGAGGGGATAGCCTACCTGGCCGACCCGGTCAGCCCCTATTCGGTCAAAAAATCCTCCAAGAACTTTACCACGGACACGGTGCAGTTCCCGAGGAACACGCTGAAACTGAGGAGCGGGGATTGCGACGATCTGACCGCGCTCTTCGCCTCCATCTTCGAAGCCTCGGGCCTGCACGCCGCGATCCTGGATTATCCCACGCATATAGCGCTGATGTTCGATACCGGCGCCACCGACGCGCGGGACGTGGGGATCCCCGAGGAGTACCTGATAAAGTACGGAAACACTTACTGGGTCGGAGTGGAAACCACCATGCTGGGCCAGTCTTTCTATGATTCAGTGAAGCACGAAGCCGGTCTTTACCGGAGCATGGCCGCCGACGTGAAAGTCGTGGACGTGCGAACCGCCTGGCTGGAATTCGAGCCTGTGACCCTGCCCGAGTCGGACGCGGAAAACAATCCGGATCGGGCCAGATTCAGCGCGCGCGTCAGGGAAGGCGCCGCGGGTATGCTCAAGGCCCGCTACGATTATTTTAAAAAGTATTATGGCGCCATTCTGCTGGAAAGTCCGGAGGATGTTGACGCGAACCTCAATCTGGGCATAGTGTCTGCCCAGTACGGCGAGGCCGGGGAAGCGGCCGGATACTTCGGAAAGGTGCTGGAGAAAGATCCTGTTAACGCGGCCGCGCTCAACGATCTGGGCAATCTGAGTTTCAAGGCCGGGAAGTACCAGGACGCCAGGGAGTATTATTTCAAGGCGGCCAAGGCCGACCCTTACGACGCCAATATCTGGCTGAACGCGGCCCGCGCCTCGGTAAAACTCGGCAAAAAGGACGATGTTAAGGTCTTCGCCGACCGGGCTGCCCAGCTGGATCCGGAGACCAGGAGCATAGGGGATAAGCTGGCGAAGTAGGGGGTAGGGATGAGGGATGAGGGATGAGGGATGAGAGGATGACGTGTATGAAAAAAATATTGATGGGGCTTATATTGCTGTTCGCGTCCAATTCCGTTTACGCGGCGGGAGGCGGGGACTGGAAAGGATATTATGAAAATCTGCTCAAGGGGCTGAAGTCAAAGGTGCAGAAGAAATTCGAATCCAGGACCCGGGTCTCGGCCGTGGCCGCCGTGCGCGGCGCCAGACAGGGCGGCGACGCCGAAGCGCTGTACTGGAAAGGCGGCGTTTCGGAAAAAGCCCAGAAAAAGCTTCTGGAAGAGAAAAAGGCTCTCGGCGACGCCGTGCAGCTTATTGTGGACGGCAAGCTGGCGGACGGCAAAGCGGCGCTGGAGAGCTTTATTAAGGATAACCCTGACAGCCTTTATGCCGCGGACGCAAAAGAGGCGCTGGCCAACCTGCCCAAGGATGAAGCGAAGCCATCCGAGCCCAAAAATACCGGGGCCGGAGCCGCTGAAGAAAAACCCAAAACCGAAGAAAATGGGCCGGAAAAACCGGTAAAATAGAAAAAGTGCTTACAGAGCAAGCATTTTTTTAAAGTTTTTGCCCTTTAGCCTTAACCTGAATCCTGCAGTTGGAAGCGGTTTCCATAGGAAAATCAGGCGGACAGAATTATTCTGCAGGATTCCCCGCGAAGCGGGCGTCGGGCCCAGCGCTATGCGCGCCTGGCCCGACGAGGTGTATGCCTCCCGGAGGGCGCCCGCTATGCGGGCGGAAAACTTCAACTGAAGTTTTCAGGTTAATCCCTTATCCTTTGTCCTTATGCCTTGACATGTCAATAGAATAGGCCTTGACAAACCGTTTCTATCTGCTATAATATACTGGGAATAAATAGTTAACGTATTTGTAATACGTGAGTGTTACGATAATAGCAAAGCCGGCGAAAGCCGGCGGCGCAAAGCCAAGACCCGCGACGTATGCGGGGGTCAGGCTGCCGAAAAACATAATGAAACGCATTATATCTAATGCTTTTGCCCCGCTGGCTATATGGGAAACCGTTAAGCGCGTTATGCGCTTTGTTTCCGCCGCGGGGCTTTCCATTTTCCTGTTTTCATCCCTCATCCTTCATCCCTCATCCCTCGTTGCGCAATCCGGCGGCCAGCCCGGGCAGTTCATGGCTTATGGCGCCGGCGCGCGCGGCCTCGGCATGGGCGGGGCTTTTTTCGCCGTGGCGGACGACGCTTCCGCCTCTTACTGGAACCCGGCTGCGCTGACCCTGCTGACCAGGAAAGAGTTTACCGCGATGCAGGCCACGCTGTTCGCCGACACCACCCTTTCTTTCTTCACCTACGCCCACCCCACCACCTCCAACGGCACGTGGGCCGTCAGCATGACCCAGCTCAAGAGCGTCGGTTTTGAAAAGGTTTCGATCACCGTGGATCCCTCCAGCCCCGATATCATGTCCGTCAAGACCCTCGGCAGCTTCGACAGCGTGGAACGGGCGCTGGCTTTCTCCTGGGGCCGGGACGTTTCCGACAAGCTTTCTTTCGGCGTCATGGTAAAGAATATCTCCCGCTCGCTGGATACTTCCAAGGACTCTTTTAACGCCGTGGACATCACCATGCTCCACAAGTTCTCCAAGCTCTACCGGGTGGCCATGGGCGCGCAGAACGTGGTTTCCATGTCTTCCGGAGACACCGACGATAAACTGCCGCTGACCCTCAAGTTCGGCCAGGCCCTGAGCCTGTTCAAGGGCAGCCTGGTGTTCGGGCTGGACGCCGCCAAACCCCAGGGCGCCGGGATGAACTGGAGGTTCGGCGGAGAATACTGGCTCCTGTACTGGTCGGCCATCCGCTTCGGCGTCCAGGGCTCTCCCGCCATCCAGGAAGCGGACTTCGGCCTGGGCATAAAGTACAAGAATTTCGGCTTCGACCTGGCGCAGGGCGTGCACGCGCTCGGCTCCACCACCAGGTTCTCGGTCACCATGCGCATGGGCCAGTCTAACAAGGCCAAGCACGACCGCGAGATCCGCGAGATCGTCCGTCAGGCCCTCCAGTACTTCAAATCCGGCTATTTCACCAGGGCCATAGAGAAACTGAAATCGGCCATGGACGCCGACCCGGGCAACGCCGAGGTCAAGAATATGCTCAACCGCCTGCAGACCGCCGTGGAATTCGTGCCGGACGCCACGGGCGGGGAAGAAGTGCCCACCCTCACCAGGAGGGGCATCATCTCCTACGTGGACGGCAAAGACCTCAGGAATTCCGTCAACATCCTGCGGCACGCTTTCAACAAGGATCCCAAGAATGACAGGCTGCTCTCGCTGCTCAACATGATAGAGAAAGAGGCCAGTGTCTCGGAGCCGACCCGCAAGCCCGAGGGCCCGGAGATCTTCACCTATATCGATCAGAGAACCTACGACGCCAGGCAGTCCATCTACGACGGCAAGTACGACCTTGCCATGAAACGCGCCCAGGACATTCTGGATCTGGAGCCCAATAACGAGACCGCGCTTGAGATCATGGGCAGCGCTTTCTTCCTCATGGACCAGAAAGAGAAAGCCCGGGTTATGTGGGAAAAGGTCGTGGAGATAAATCCCAACAACAGCATAGTCAGGCAGTTCCTGAAGCAGGTGAAATAATCAGGAATATTTACGAAATCTTTCTGTAATAAGGTATATGTAAAATAAGTAAGTTATGAAAGCACCTGCCGCCATAGTTTTTCGCGCCATTCTATACTCTGCGTTCTGTATTCTGCATTCCGCGCACCCGGCCGCGCTCAGCGGGGCCGACACCATGGATATTTCTCTCATGGAGAAACAGGACTCCCTGCGCAGGGAGACGGAGACCAAGATCAAGGGCGAGATCCTTGATCCCATAATGGGCGTCGGAAAATCTTTTGTGTTCGCGGATGTGGAACTGGATATAATTTCCAGGAGGGCGGAGCAGACCAAAGAAGGCACCGGTATCCTGCAGAAATACAAGGAAAAGCCGGGCACCGGCAGTTCCAATAACACCGATTTTCTTCTGCCCGGCGTACCCAAGCCCAAATCCGTGCTGGGAGGGGAAACCAAGCGGCCGGAGGCGGCCCAGGGGCAGCAGGCCCAGCAGGGCAAGGGCATACAGGAGGTGCGCTACGGCGTCCAGACCGAGATCAACAGGTTCCAGGTCACGGTCATATACGACGACAAGATCTCCAGCGCGACCGTGGCCGTGGCCAGGGGCAGGGTCGGAGAGTTTCTGATCCCCTACAAGATAAAAGGCCGGGACGAGCCGACCGTCCTTTTCAAGCCCACCAGATTTAAAAGTTATAATGTGCTGGACGATCTGAAACGCCCCGGCGTTTATCTGCCGCTTTTATACGCGCTCCTGTTCCTGCTGTTCCTGTTCTTCCTGTTCGGCCCGCTGTGGGGATTTTTCCGGAAGTATGTCGAGGCCCTTGTGTCCAAGCCCGGCGCCGAGGTCAGCATAGACCAGAAGATGGAGGCGGGCGCCGGCGGAGGAAAGGGCGAGGGCGTGCAGGAGGGGCACCAGCAGATAGATATGAATCTGCTTCAGAAAGAGCCGGAGAAGGAAGATGAGGACGAACTTATGAAGAAATTTGAGCCCTTTACCTATATAACGGAAGAGAACCTGAAAAGACTCATCTACCTGTTCCTGCTGAGAAAAGAGGAGCCCTGGGTCATAGCCCTGATCCTGAATTATATAAAGCCGGAGCTGGCGCGGCAGGTGCTTTCCCTGCTGACCGTGGAAATGCAGTCCAAGGTGGCCATGGAATCCCTGACGGTGAAACAGGCCAGCCGGGAGCAGATCAAGGCCATAGACAAGGAAGTGAAGGAAAACATAGATTTCGTCATGGGCGGCATAGAGAAGTTCGCCAGGATGCTGGAGGACGCGGAACCGGCCATCAGGAAGAACATCCTTGAATACCTGAAGACCCAGAAGCCGGAGATCTATGAAAAAGTGAAGAGAAAGGTGCTGACATTCGAGGATATCGCCGGTTTCCCGGACAAGGATACGCAGGTGGTGATAAGAAGCATCAGCATCGAGGACATCGCCAAGGCCGTGTACAAAGTGGATCCCCAGATCGTGAACAAGTTCTTTACGAATATGTCGGCGGGCACCGTAAACGCCATCAAGGAGATCATGGAATACGCCGGAGAGCTCACCCCCGTGCAGGTGGACGAGGCGCAGATGAAAGTGCTGGACGCCGTCAAGCGCCTGGAGGTGGAGGGAAAGATAAGCGTGCGCCAGCAGAGCTCGCAGGAAATAGACATCATAGACGGCTCCGATCTGTCCAGCGAGGCCCAGCGCATGGCGAAGTTTCAGAATATCTCCAAAAAGCCGGAGGAGCCGGCCGCCGCCCCCGGGGCCGCGGGCCAGGCCCAGCAATATCTGGCCGCCGGGGCCGACTTTTACAACCAGGGCCGTTACGAAGAAAGTCTTCAGTACCTGGAATACGCCGCGAGCCTGGATGCCGGCCAGGCCGCCGTTCACCAGTATCTTGGTTCGGCTTATTACGCCCTCGGGCGCTCGCAGGAGGCCATCCAGGCCTATGAAAAGTACGCGCAGCTTTCCAACGATCCGGCGGTGACGGAGTGGCTGAATAATTTCAAGCAGCAGGCGGGGAAGTAGGAAAGGCTAAAGGATAAAGGCTTGAAGGATGAAGGAAGTTACCGAAAAATTCAATTGAATTTTTCTGGATAGTTAAACAGCCTGTTAACAATTACTTAACTAAAATGAAACGCCCGACTTCTAGAATATGAGCGAGGTTTGAAGACAAGGACTTATATGGAAGACAGCGATAATAAAGAGGAGAAAAAGAAGAGTCTGCCCCCGATACCACCGGGTTTTATGAAACCCGGTTCTCCTCCGCCCCCGATGCCGGGCGGGGGGAAACCGGTTTTGCCGCCTCTTCCCGGCGGCGCGCCGGGCCTTCCGTTCGCCCAGCCCCCGGGCCTTTCCGCTCCCGCGCCTTTTTCTTCGCGCCCGCCCCAGCGGGATGCCTCGGCCGAGGAATCTGCCAGGCTGAAAGAGGATAAAGACAAGCTTGAAAAAAAGATAGTCGAGATGGAGAAAGTCGTCTCCCAGGAAAAAGAGAAAGCCCTCCTGGCCGCTTTAAAGAACCAGCAGGACGAGGCCCTTTCCTCCAAGGTGGAGTCTTCGCTGAAAGACATCCAGGAGAAGCTGCGCCGCGACCGGCACGAACAGGAAACGCAGGAAGAGCGCCTCACGCTAAAATCCAAAGTGAAAGACCTGGAAGCCCGGCTCGTGCAGGAGCGCGAGACCTGGATGCAGACCCTGAAAGGCCAGATCCAGGAGCGCGAGACCCAGTCCAAGGACGTGGAAGGCCACTTTATTTACCGGCTGCAGGAAATGGAGCGCCGCTGGCTGGAAGAGAAAGCTTTGTGGCAGCGGACGATTTCTCAGAAAGAGGACGAGGTTCGTTCCCTGAAATCCAGCGCGGAAAAGCTGCGCGAAGTGGAGGATGAATTCCGCCGCGCGGCCATGGAAAAGGAGATGCAGGCCAGAGAGATCTCCAGGCTCAGGGACGAGGTGGCCAAAATAGACCGGGAAAAAGCCTCCATCGAGTCCTATATCAAGAACGTGCCGGAGCGGGAGAGGGAATTCGCCGACATGAGGGCCGAGAACGCCGTCCTGCGCGCCCGCGAGGAAAAAGCGCATAACGAAAATAAACTGGCCGACGAAAAATTCCGTTTTGAAGTGGATAAGATGCAGAAAGAGATCGGGCGCCTCCAGTCCGAGATCGGCGCCATCGCCGACCGCAAGAACTCCGAGAAGGACGAGGAGCTGGGAAAGCTGCAGCTGCGCCACGAAGCGGCTATGCAGGAAAAAGAAAAAGCCCTGGCCGAAACCTCCGGAGAGAAAGTCCGCGCTCTTTCGGAACTGGTAAAGCTGAAAGGTTTTATTTCCCGGGTGCAGGCCATCAACGCCGTGCTTGAGAAGGAGCGCCAGGCCCTGCGCCTGGAAAAGATGCAGCTGGCCCAGGCTATAGCGTCGAATATAGAAGACGCCAAAAAATCCAGATCCGAGACCGAGGCTATAAAAGCGGCCCACCAGGCGGAACTTGAGGGCCTTGCGAAGAAGCAGCAGGCGGAGATCCAGGAATTTAAAAATAATCATGCCGCCGAATTCGCGGAGGAGCATGCCCGCCAGCTGGCCGACCTGCAGCGCCGCCTTCAGGCCGAGGTTATGGCGGCCGGCAAAAAAAGCCGGGAAGAGCTGTCGGCCCTTGAGACGAAGCACAGCCTGGAACTGGAGAGAACCAGGGCCGAGGCGGCCGCCGCGCTTGAAGAACGGACGCGGGAGCTGCGCGGGCAATATGAGGCGGAGGTGCTGGAGATCCGCGCGGGAGTGAAGAAAGAGCTGGCGCAATATGAGGCCGAGGCCGGCGAGATCAGGGCCGGCGTCAAGAAAGAGCTGGAACGGGAATATCTCTCCGAATTGGCCGCGCTCAGGGCCGCCAAGGCCCGGGCCGAGGAAGAAAAGGGCCGCCTGGAAGCGGAATCCAGGCGCAGCGGCGAGGAGATCCGCCGCTTTGACGCCAGGCTCGCGTTCAGCCGCAAGGAAGCCGAGGACGCCAGGGCGGCCCTGGCCGCGGAGCACGGGCGGCTGGAGGCGCAGGTGAATTCTCTCACGGCGGTGAAAGCCGATTATGAGAAGCGCTTTGCCGCCATGGACGGGGATCGTGCCCGGCTCGGAACCGAACTTTCCCGCCTCAACGCCGAATATTCGTCGGTCAGGGCGCAGCTGGACGCGGCTCTGGCCGCCAGGTCTTCGCGCGAGCAGGAGTTAGCCGGGCTGGCGCAGGCGCTCAAAACCGAAAGCGGAAACCGCGCGGGCCTGGAAGCGGAGCTGCCCTCCCTCAGGCAGAAGCTCCAGGAGCTGGAATCTCGGGCCGAGGATCTTGTGCGCCGGCTCGAAGTGGAAAAGCAGAATTCGGCCCTTGCCCGGGATGCCGCGGCAAAACAGGCGCAGGCGAACCAGACGCGGCTGGCGGCCGTTTCCGCCGAACTTGAGAGATACAAACGCCTGGAGAAATCCTTCCCGGAACGGATGAAGTGGGCGCTGAAACCGGAAAAATCCTAACTCGGGTAAATTCCGCTTGTCTAACCCGCGTTTATATTATTTAATATACCGAAATCGAAAGCCGTCTCGCGGGGCGTTGTCCGGATCCTGGGGCGGCTTCCATGATCGTTTAACCTGAATTCAAGAGGAACGGAAATATGCCGCCGAAAAGAGTGCTGGTTATAGACGATGAACGCGGGTTTCACGATATGTTCCGGTTCATTCTTGAGCCTTTGGGGTTTAATGTGGAGTCGGCTTATAACGGAGAGGAGGGGCTCGGGATGGCCCAGGCCGCTTCGTACGACCTGATCTTTTGCGACAATCATATGCCTAAGATGAACGGAGACGAGGTTCTGGGCAGGCTTCCGGCGGCGAAAGCGGCGCTGTTCGTGATGATGATGGGCAGCGATTCTGATCCGGATCGGCAGGTAGAGGGAAAGGCCAGGGAAATGGGCGCCAGGCACTGTCTTCATAAACCGTTCGAGGTGGAAGAATTGACGGCGGTGGTGGAAACGGTTCTTGGGATAAAAATGTAAGAGGGGGAGGAATATGGCGGAGAATAAAACCGGGATCCAGCAGTTGGTGGTATTCAGTCTTTCCTCGGAAGAGTACGGTGTGCCGATAACCCAGATCCAGGAGATCATACGCCTGCCCGAGATCACGCGCATACCCGGGATGCCCGGGTTCATAGAGGGCGTGATAAACCTGCGCGGCAGGATAATTCCCGTGATAGACCTCAGGGGACGTTTCGGTCTGGAGCAGAAAGAGCGGACCGAGAAAAACAGGATAGTCGTCGCCGACGCCGGCGGCCAGACCGTCGGCCTTGTGGTGGACGGAGTCTCGGAGGTTCTTCAGATCTCCGGCGAGCAGATAGATCCCATCCCGCCCTCCATGTCCTCCATAGACTCGGAATATCTTTCAGGGGTGGCGAAGATCGACAAGCTTCTGGTGATCCTTCTCGACCTGGCGAAACTGCTGAACGACCTTGAAAAAACGGTGTCCGGAGTGGCGGCCAGGGAAAAAAACAAGGTCTGACGGCGATAGTCGGACGGACGGGAGAATCATGGCGGAAAATAAAACAAATATTCAGCAGCTGGTGGTATTCAGTCTTTCCTCGGAAGAGTACGGTGTGCCGATAACCCAGATCCAGGAGATCATACGCCTGCCGGAGATAACCCGCGTGCCGGGAGCGTCCGGGTTCATAGAGGGCGTGATAAATCTGAGGGGCAGAATAATCCCTGTGATAGACCTCAGAGGACGCTTCGGCCTGGGCCGGAAAGAACGGACCGATAAGAACAGGATAGTCGTCGCCGACGCCGTCGGCCAGACCGTCGGCCTTGTGGTGGACGGAGTTTCGGAGGTTCTGCAGGTTTCCGGCGAGCAGATAGATCCTATCCCGCCCTCCCTGGCTTCCATAGACTCGGAATATCTTTCAGGGGTGGCGAAAGTGGGCAAACTCCTGGTGATCCTGCTTAATCTCGGGAAGATCTTTAACGATCCGGAAAAGGCCGAGCTGGCGGACGCGGCCGGCGCCGCGGGCGGCGGGGACAGGGAGAAATAAAAACAAAACGCTGAGCGGGTCACTGGTTTCGGTTTAAATAGATAATGGAAAGCAAAACATCTTTTGAAAAACTTCTGGCGCTTACGCTCGATAAAACCGGCCTTGATTGCCGCAAATACAACGAACCCTACATAAAGCGCAGGCTTAATTCCCGGCTTCTGTCAAACGGCCTGGCCCCGGCCGATTACGAGGGCTATATAAAGATACTGGGGACGGTAAGAGCGGAAGCCAGGGAGCTTTATAACGCCCTTACCGTGAACGTGACTCAGTTTTTCAGGGACGCTAAAATGTGGGAGATCCTCAGGACAGATGTCCTCCCCAAAATAATCGCGAAGCTGCAGCGGCCCGCCGCAAACGGAAAGCGGCCGGGCCCGGCGGGCGCGCCCGCCCTGAATATCTGGTCCTGCGGCTGCTCTTCGGGCGAGGAACCTTACAGTCTGGCGATCCTTCTCAGGGAGCTTGCCGGCGCGCGCCAGTCTTTCGTCCCGGTTGTCATCGCGACCGATATAGACGATCTGTCCCTGGAGAAGGCCGCAAGCGGGATCTACGGCGCCGCTTCGCTGGCCACCGCCCCGGCGGAGTACGTGGCCAGGTATTTCAAGCGGATCGGGGACGGCCCGGAGGCTAAATTCGAGCTGGAGCCTTCGGTCAAGTCGCTGGTTCGTTTCAGAAAGCATAATTTTTTCGACGAGCCCGCGCCCGCGTCGGGACTGGATCTCATACTCTGCAGGAACGTGTTCATCTATTTCAAGACCGAGTCCAAGGATAAGCTTCTTCAGACCTTTCACGCGGCCCTTAAGGACGACGGCTTTCTTGTGATGGGGAAATCCGAAGTCCTGTTTACCGCCAATTTCAAGGACAAGTTTTTTCTTTACAACAGCGACGAGAGAATCTACGGGAAAGGAGAGTGCCATGGCTAAAATTCTGGTGGTTGACGATTCCAAATTTATGCGTCTTACGCTCAGAAATCTTCTGGAAAAAGGATCCAAAGGGCAGCACCAGGTCATAGGAGAGGCCGCCAACGTGGAGGAGGCGGTGGAGCAGTACAATAAGCTCAAGCCCGATCTTGTGACGATGGATATGATAATGCCGGAAGCCGTGGGGCTTGAAGCCGTTAAGAGGATAGTGGCCTGCGATCCTTCCGCCAAGGTCATAATGGTGTCGGCCATGGGGCAGGAAAAAATAGTGCAGGAATCTATTTCCGTGGGCGCCAAGGGCTTTGTGACCAAACCGGTAAAAGCCGAAGAGCTTATGAAAGTGGTGGGCCAGGCGCTGGGCATGACGGTCTGATTTTAAAATGATAAAGGTACTGCTGGTCGAAGATTCCGTGTTCATAAGGACGGTGCTGAAAGAGCTTCTGTCCTGCGATCCGGAGATCGAGGTGGCGGGCGAGGCGGGCGGAGCGAAAGAGGCGGTTGAAAAGCTTTTATCCCTTGAGCCGGATGTAGTGGTTTCCGATATCATCATGCCCGGTTCCGAAGGAACCTGGGTGTTTGAACAGATCTCTAAATTCAGGCCGACGCCCATAATCGTGGTCAGTTCGGTGGGAGTGAGGAACGCGGATATCATGCGGGGGATCTTCGCGCTGGGCGTGGTGGACGTGGTGTTGAAGCCCGACGCTTCAAAGTCTCTCGCTGAGATAGGGCGGGAACTTGTGGAGAAAGTGAAAGCCGCCTCCAGGATAGACAGGGCGCGGCTGGAGGAATATAAGGCCGCCGCGGTGAAGGTGATCCATTCTCCGGCCCGGTTTCCCGCCATGCAGGGGGTGGTGATAGCGACGTCGGCCGGCGGGCCCGTTTCGCTTTACAAAGTGGCCGCGAATTTTTCAAAGAATTTTTTTGCCGGAGTGGTGGTGGCCCAGCATATGCCGGCGTACTTTATAAATTCTTTCGCCCAGCATGTGGGGAAGATAACTCCGCTGGAGGTTAAAGTCGCGGTCAAGGGGGACATTCTTTTCGCGGGAAGGATGCTTTTTTCCCCCACGAACTCCACTCTTGAGCTGTTCAGGACCAAGAAAGGCGCGGTGGCGGATCTTACGGATTACAAGGGACATATCCAGCCGGATATAAACAGGGTGATAATTTCCTGCGCCGAGGCTTTCAAGTCGCAGACCGTGCTGGTGGTTCTTTCCGGCATGGGCTGCGACAGCGTGAAAGGGGCGGAGGTGGTAAAAAAATACGGGGGGAAAGTGATAGTGGAGGCCGAGTCCAGCGCCGGCGTTTATTCCGGTATGCCGGCGGCGGTGGTGAAGTCCGGTTTTTACGACCAGATCCGTCCCGCTTCCGAAATAGCCGCGGCCGTGGAGAAATATTATGGATGAATCGGATCTTTCCCAATTCAAGGAAGTTTTTGTTCCCGAGGCCAGGGAGTACCTTGCGGCTCTGAACACGGCCCTTGTGGAACTTGAAAAAAATCTCGCCAACAAGGACGTCCTGAGCGATATTTTCCGCGTGGCCCATACCCTTAAAGGCATGGCCGCGACCATGGGGTTCGACAAGATAACCCATCTTACCCACAAGATGGAGGACGTTTTCGATAAACTGCGCAAGGGCGAGGCTTCCGCCAAGGGCGACACTCTGGACGTCCTTTTTGAGTGCCTTGACGCCCTCAGCAAGCTGGTGGACGAGATCGATACCGGCGCCGAGGCCAAATCGGACGTGGAAAGGCTTGTCGCGCGGCTGGCCGCGCTTATAGGCGAGGAAGGGCCGGCGGCTCCCGCGGCGGCGGAACCGGAAGAACCCGGCGCGCCGCCGGCGCCGGAGGAGCAGGCTGCCGGAGAGGAGCGGGCGGAACAGGCCGACGCGGCGGTTCAGGCCGGGCAGGACGAGTCTGCCTCGCCTGATGATAATTTAGCGGGCTCACGTCCTTTTGAAGCCCCGGGAGGCGCCGGAGCTAAGCAGGACGGGATTGCCCCGGCGGCGGCCGCGCCGGAAGCGGAAAAAAAGACCAAGACTACGCACGTAAGGATAAACACTTCTTATCTGGACGTGGTCATGAACCTGGTGGGCGAGCTGGTCATAAGCAAATCCCAGCTCGAACAGATCTCGGGCAGGCATAAGATAGACGAGCTTACGGAAACCCTCCAGGAGTTTGACAGGATAGCGATAGATCTGCAGGAAGCGGTTTTAAAGACCAGGATGGTGTCGGTTTCGCAGGTTTTCGACAGATATCCCAGGATGGTCAGGGATCTTGCCAGGAAGCTGGAGAAGGACATTGAATTTGAGATCTACGGCGCCGATATCGGCATCGACAGGCTGCTGCTTGACGAGATAAACGAGCCGCTGGTTCATCTGCTGCGCAACGCTATAGACCACGGAGTGGAGCTTCCGGCGGCGCGCGAGAAGAAAGGAAAACTTCGCAAGGGAAAAGTGACGCTCGGGGCCAGGAGGGAAAGGGGCTTTATCCTCATAGAGGTTTCCGACGACGGCAAGGGTCTTGACCCGGTTCTGATCCAGAAAAAAGCGGTGTCCCTCGGGATGATAACGGAGGAGCAGGCGCGCACGATGTCGAACGAGGACACTTTCGGCCTCATCTGCGACTCAAGATTCTCCACGGCTGAAACCATTACCGATATTTCCGGCCGGGGCGTCGGCATGGACGCCGTGAAGACGATGATAGAATCTTTCAACGGCCGGCTGGCCATAAGGTCGCAGAAAGGGGCGGGTTCCTCTTTCGTGCTGCATCTGCCTCTGTCGCTGGCCATCATCTCGGCTCTTATGGTGAGGGTGAAAAACGAGATCTACGCGATCCCGCTCAACAATATAACGGAGATCGTTCCGCTTTCCCCGGACAGCGTAAAGAGCATAGGCGGCAATGAAGTAGTGGTGTTCCGGGACAGGGTGATCCCCCTTATCAGGCTCGATAAAAAGCTGGGAGCGAATACCCGCGCGGCCGCCCGGGCGGAGTCCGGGACGCAATATGTGCTTGTTTTCGAGTCTGGCACCAAGTCGGCCGGCATGGTGGTGGATAATTTCCTGGGCAGGAAAGAGATCGTAGTCAAAACTCTCACGGGGATAGTCAAGCGCGCCAGGGGGTTTTCAGGAGCCACGATCCTGGGCGACGGCTCCGTGGTTCTGATTCTGGATATTTCGCTCTGGATATAATTCCGAAAAATTAGTCCGCTTCGGGTGGACTAATTTTTCGGAAAAGGATCAAGGATGAGGGATAAAGGCTAAGGGGCGGAGTTGGGAATTTTTTTGGGAGGTTTATATGTCGGCTATGAAAAAAAAGGTGCTGGTGGTGGACGACGACGAGGGAATACTTTCGCTTCTGTGCGCCACCCTTGAGAGGGTCGGTTACGAGACGGTGGGCGTGGATCTGGCCTCCACGGCGCTGAAAAAACTTTCGGAAGAAAATTTCCCCGTGGTTCTTTCGGATATAATGCTGCCGAACATGGACGGGCTCCAGCTTCTCTCAAAGATCAAGGAGCTTTCCCCGGATACGCAGGTGGTCATGATAACCGCCAATGTCAATATGGACACGGCGATAGCCTCCCTGAAAAGAGGGGCGTTCGGCTACCTGAAAAAGCCGCTGGAGCCGGAGGAAATGATCTCGCAGATCAACAACGCTTTCGACAGGGCCAGTCTCATAGAGGAGAACAAGCGCCTGGTGGCGGAGCTGAAAACCGCCAAAGAATACGCCGAACAGATCATAAAAGACCTCACCTATACCGTCATCGGGCTCGACGTGGAGGGCAGGATCAAGAAGATAAATCACGCCGTGGAGACGCTCCTCGGCTATACCGAGGAGGAGGTGCTGGGCAAGCCCATAACCTCCATTTTCACGGAGGAGTTCAAGACCCTGAAGTGGCCCGAACTGCTCAAGGAGAACAGGGTGTCCGGTTATCCGGTAAGTTTCAGGGCCAAGGACGGGAGGGAAGTGCGGACCCTGTTCACCGGTTCGGTGATGAAAAATTCCGCGGGCAAGCTGATAGGCTTTATCGGAACCGCAAGGTCGAAGGCTTAAATAATGAATGGACAGGTTTTTTCGCTGGACATAGGAACCCGGAAAGTGGCGGGGCTGCTGGCTTTTTCGCGCGACGGACTCGTCTCCGTGTCGGATCACAGGATCGTCGAGCACAGGAGCCGCGCCGTGCGCGCCGGACAGATCCATGACATAGAGAAAACCGCGGCCGTAGTTTCCGAGATCAAGGACGGCCTTGAGAAAAGCGGCGGCGTGAAGCTCACGAAAGCCGCCGCGGCCATAGCCGGAAGGAATCTGCGGATCAGCCGCGCGTGGGGGGAGACCGACCTCGGCTCTTTCCGCGAAATAACGGCGGAGGATCTCGGGCGGACCAGGCTCTCGGCGGTACAGGCGGCGCTCCTTGAATTCAGGGAAGACACCGCCGGATATTATTTCGCCGGGCATACCCTGACCGGGTGGCGGATAGACGGCGAGCCGGTTCTGAATCCGCTCGGGCATTCCGCGAGGAGCCTTAAAGCGGGGGTCATAGCCACCTTTCTCCCCAGAAAGGTGCTGGAAAGCCTGTTCGCCGTGGCGAAGAAGACGGGGCTGGAGATCTCCTATCTGACGCTGGAGCCTATCGCCGCCGTGGAGGCCGTTCTTCCCTCGGAGATGAGGGGGCTGCCCCTTGTTCTGGTGGATATAGGCGCCGGCACTTCGGACATAGCCGCCGTTTCGGGCGGAAGCGTGGATTCTTTCGGGATGATCCCGGTGGCCGGGGATTCCATCACCGAGTTCATATGTGGAGAACTGCTGGTGGATTTCGCGGAAGGGGAAAGAATAAAAAAAGAGCTGGCTTCCAGAACCTTTTCGGAAGGCTCTTCGTTCTCCGTTCCGGATCTGGCGACGGCGCTTCCGTATTCGGACATCTTCGGGAGAAAGTATGAGAAATCCGCTGGGGAGCTTCTGGAGAAAGTCCGGCCCGCCGTAAAGAACCTGGCGGAAAGGATCTCGGAGGAAATATTCGCCGGAATGCCGGACGGAGAAGCGGCTTCCGGCTGGCGTACGGAGTTCGCCGTGGTGCTGGCCGGCGGCGGAAGTCTCACCCCGTGCCTGCAGGAGGAGCTTTCCGTCTCTCTGCGGCTTCCGAGGGAAAGCTCCTCCATAAGGCCGCCGGCGCTTGCCGGAAGATTTGAGAATCTGCCCCGCGAACTTGCGGGCCCGCAGGGCGCCGTGGTGCTAGGCCTGGCCGGGCTTGCCCTCTCTTCACCCGAGATAGCGATGGTGCGTGTGGCGCTCAACGATTCAAAGCTGGAGCTCCTGAATTTCCAGGGCGCGGAGGCGACCGTCCTGTCGGCCCTGATCTCGGCCGGCGTCAGCCGGCGGAGGATCTATGGAAAGCCGGGGCTTGCCAAGACTTTCACCCTGAACGGAGCGCTCAAAGTGATAAAAGGCGGCTTTCCGAAGCCTACGGAGGCGCTGGTTAACGGCGAGCCCTCCGATCTGAACCGTATTTTAAAAGACGGGGATCGCATCGCGTTCACCCCGGCGCTGGACGGGGCTGATGCGGAAGGCAGGATAGGGGATATGTTCCCCGAGGGCCCCGCCGCCGGGATCTGCGGTTTCATGCTTTATAACGGTGAAAAACGGGCGCTTCCGGCCGAGATCTTTATCGACGGGAGGAAAGCCTCTTCCGGGGAACTTATAACTGATTTATGCCGCGTGGAGATCCGTCCGGGGACGGCCCTTACCGCGGTGCTTGGAACGGCCGGGGTGGACGTGGAGAAGCTTTCCGTACGCGGTATTTCGGTGGAGTTGGAGGGAACGCGGGTGGAAAAATCCGCCGCCGATTTTTATTTGTCGCTCAATGGAACCAGGATAGAAAGTCTGCCGGTTCTGCGCTCTTTGGAGGTGAAGCCGGGGGACAGCGTGGAATTCCGCGCCTTAACTCCCTCCTTAAAATTAGGCGACCTGGCAGCCGCCCCTCCTCCGGGCCGCGGGGTCAGGATCAGGGTGAACGGGGAAGCGTTCGATTTTCCGGGCGGGGCGGGAAAGGTTCTTGTGAACGGCAGAGAGGCCGCCCCTGAGGAAGAGGTCTCCGACGGGGCCATTATAAGGCTCCAGCCCGGCCGCGACGCCGAGGCCGTTCTGGCGGACGTTTTCCGTTATATTTCTTTTGAGCCCAAAGACACGGAGGGGAAGCGTCTTAAACTCCTGGTGAACAGCCGGGAGGCGGGTTTTGCCACTCCCCTTACCGAGGGGGCAGAGGTGGAAGTGGGGTTTGAGTAAAATTTTGTCCGGGGAAAGCGCGGGCGCGCAGATCAGGTGCGGGGAACTGGATATGGACAAGTTTGCCGTGGTCTACACGGAAGCCATAAGGAAAATAGTGGTTGACGCCGGCAGGGACGCGGTGACCGCTTTTGAGCAGATGATGGGCCGGAAGATAGCGGTGGAGATCGCCGGCATAAAGGTGGTTCAGATCTCGGAGGCGGCCGCCGTCATGGGAGGCCCCTCGACCGTGGTGGCCGGCGTCTATTGCCGGCTGGCGGGCGCTCTTGGCGGAGGTTTTCTGCTTACGTTCCCCGAGAAGGACGCAATACCCCTGGTGGATAAAATTATGGCCAGGGTCGAGAAAAGCCCGGAGCTCAGCGAATTCGACATGAGCGTTCTTTGCGAGATAGGCAATATCGTGGCCGGCTCATTCGTTCGCGCGCTGGGAAAGGTGCTGGATCAGATGCTGCTGATCTCCGTTCCCAAGTGCAGCGTGGATATGCTGGGGGCCGTGATCGACCTGGTGCTTATAGAGATGGCCGAAAAGGCGGAAGAGCTGCTGATAATCGAAATGAAGTTCGAGGGTATCGCGGACAACGACATAGTGGGGCAGTTCTTTCTGCTGCCCACGCCGGGAACGCTGGAGCTCCTGGCCGCGGCCTGCAAAAAGTAAAGAGGTCTTATATGGACATAATAACGGACGCGCTGAAAGAAGTGATAAACATCGGGACCGCCCAGGCCGCGAACGCCCTTTCCGAGATGCTCAATAAAAAGATCTCGATCAATATCCCCGACATGAAACTGCTGCCTTTGGCCGAAGTCCCGCAGCATCTGGGCGGGGCCGAGACGCCGATCGTGGGCATCTATTTTCAGATAAACGGGCCGCTGGGCGGAAGGATCTTCCTGATCTTCGACAAGCCGGGGGGGCACCGCCTGGCCACGCTGCTTACCGGGAATACCGCCATGCTTGAGGGGGAACTGGATGAGCTGGGCGTTTCCGCCCTTATGGAGCTTGGCAACATACTTTCAAATTCCTACATAAACGCCATCGCCAATCTTCTGGACGTCAGCATTTCCCCGTCGGTTCCTTATTTCTCGGAGGATATGCTGGGCGCCGCGATAGATTATCTGCTTATAGAGATCTCGCAGGTCGCCGATTCGGCTATTTTGTTCACCACCGACATCATGGTGGAGTCGGAGAATCTGAAAGGAAATTTCCTGGTTTTCCCGGATGAGAAATTTATGGCCAGGATAAGCGAAAAGCTGGGACTTGAAGGGAACGGTTGAGGGCTTCCTGTTTATGAACAGAGTTACAGTAGGCATGGGAGATTATCAGATCGTCCGGCACCCCGCGGTCATTGAGACCGTGGCCCTGGGTTCGTGCGTGGGGGTGATACTCCATTGCAGGGACACCAGGATAACCGGGCTGGCGCATATCATGCTTCCCGCTTCCGTGAAGACGGAAGCCAGGGGCGCCGACGCTTTGCCGGCCGGCCTTGTGCAGGGCGGGGCCGGGCTGGGCTTTCCGCAGGCTTCCGCGGCGAAGCTGAAGCCCGGGAAATACGCCGACACGGCGATCAAGGAGATGCTGGAGAAAATGCTCCAGGCCGGGGCCAAAAAGGACAAGCTCCTGGCTAAAATGGCCGGCGGCGCCAGCATGTTCACCGGCGTCGGAAATGAATGGATGCAGATCGGTTTCAAGAACATCGCCATGTCGAAAAGCATCTTGAAAGAGTTGAACATCGCGCTTGTGGCCGAGGACTGCGGCAGCAATTTCGGGAGAACCGTGGAATTCAGCACTGAAACCGGCAAGCTGACGATAAGGTCCGCCCAGCACGGGTCAAAAGACATTTAAATTTAGTGCGCGGGTTGAACATCAGTGGAAGGGGGATTTATGGGATTATTTTCGAGCAAACCGAAACCGTCGAACAAGATACTGGTGGTGGATGATTCCCGCCTGATCCAGCAGACGCAGGGCTTTGAGGTCCGGCAGCTTGGCTACGAGGTGGTTTTCGCCAACAGTGGGGCCGATGCCCTGGCCATAGCGGAGAAAGAGCCGCCGCTCCTGATCCTGCTGGACTGCATGATGCCTGAGATGGACGGCTGGGAAACCTGTCTGAGGCTGAAGCAGAATCCGGTAACCAAGGATATCCCGGTCATTATGGCCACGGGAGACTCCTCCGGCGCCGGGCTGGAGAAAGGCTTCCAGGTGGGCGTGAACGCCTATGTCATCAAGCCTGTGACAAAGGAAAAACTCAAGCCCAAGTTCGAACAGCTGCTTCCCAAGCCGGCGGCCTGAACTGTAAAATAACGCTCTGATTTTCCGGCATAAAAGGCTAAAATATCCGTTGGATGGCGGTAGGAGGCTCTGATGGCGCGGGAGAAGGCTGTCGCAAAAATGGAGTTGGGGAAGAAACTGACGATCGGTCTTGCGTTCGCGATATTCCTGATTTTGACGGCGGCCTCCATGTTCGTGGTTACGATGTCAAGGGTGCAAAGCGCGTCAGGAGAGTTTAAAGCGGCGTGCGAGGCGGGCGGTTTTCTTACCGCGGCCGAAACGGCGGCGTACGATAAAATCATCCGTATCTCGCGGCAGGCGACGACTCTTATACTCTCCATAACGTTTTTGATAGTTATCGTCTCAATCTTCGGCGGCCTTGCTGTCATCAGAAGCATAAGAGTGCCCGTGGAAAAGATTCTGAAATCTATAGATGAAGTTAAGGGCGGAGATCTTACCGCAAACATCGAATCCATAAAAAGCGGGGATGAATTCGAACTTATGGGGGACAGTTTCAACAGTATGGTGGCTCATCTCAAGGATTTTATGGGAGTGGCGCACAAGCTGTCCGGCGACACCAATACCACGGTGATATCGGTTGCGGCGACCACTGGTCAGGCCTCCCGGAATATGGGACAGATACAGAACTCCATCCAGCAGATAGCCACGGCCACGTCGCAGGTGGCAAAAAGCACCCAGGAGATAACCGTTCTCGCGCAGGGCGCCAATAAATCGGTGGAATCCGGGAGCACTAACATCTCCAGGGTACTGGAAAACTTTAGGAGCGTGCAGATAATCACCGAGACCACGGGCCGGTCTGTGACCAAACTCAACCAGCGTTCCCAGGAAATCTCGGAAATAGTCGGGCTGATCACTAAAATATCCGATCAGACCAATCTTCTGGCTCTGAACGCCGCGATAGAGTCCGCGCGCGCCGGAGAAGCGGGCCGGGGGTTCGCCGTGGTGGCCGACGAAGTCAGGAAGCTGGCCGAATCCTCCAGCCAGTCGGCCGAGAAGATCTCCCGGATAATCAAGGAGATCCAGACCGACATGCTGGGCGTGGTTCAGGCCTCTTCCAAGGCGGTGGAGGAAACAAGAGCGGTGCTGGAACTTATGATCAAGATGCAGGACGGCTACGGCGAAATGGTGGGGGCGATAAAAGGAATAAGCGCGCAGGTGGAGGCCATAGCGGCCACTTCGGAGGAGACTGCGGCCTCCGCCGAGGAAGTGACGGCCGGCGCCGAGGAGCAGACGGCCGCCATAACCCAGATCTCGGGCATTGTGGAAAAACTGGCCATGGGCGCCTCCGATCTCCAGGGGGAACTGAACAAATTTAAATTCGAGTCGGAAGAACCGGAGAAACAGGGCCAATGATAAAACTCCGCAAATTGAACGGCACGGAGATAGTGGTCAACGCCGAACTTATAGAAAGCGTGGAGGCCTCTCCCGATACCGTGCTGAGCTTGGCCACCGGCAACCGGTACCTGGTAAAGGACTCGGTGCAGGAAGTGGTGGATAAGGTCGTCGAATACAAGAAAAAGGTGTACGCCGACAGAAAGTGCATCAACCCGATAGAAGGGTTTGAGAAGAAGTAGCGGCGCAAAAAACAGGAAATTCTTTATGGATATAGCCACTATCAGCGGCATTATAATTTTCTTCGGATTCGTGGTCGCTTCGGTTTATATGGGCGAAGGCCTGTCCGGCTTCAAGCCTTTTCTGAACGTGGAAGCTTTCCTGATCGTCATGGGAGGAACCGCCTGCGCCATTCTGGTCAATTATCCCATGTCCGCCGTTATCGGAGTGGGCAAGGTGCTTAAGCAGGTGCTCACTTCAAAAGGCGAGGACACCTCCAGGCTGGTCTCCACGTTCGTCTTCCTGTCGCAGAAAGCCAAGAAAGAGGGATTCCTTGCGCTTGAAAGCGACGCCAAGGCCATTGATAACGATTTTCTGAAGCGCGGAGTCCAGCTGGTTATCGACGGGGCCGATCACGAATTCATAAGGAACATGCTTGAGACCGAGCTGGATTTTGTGCGGGAGCGCCATAAGGTGGGCCGGGAAATCTTCAACGCCCTCGGCACCTACGCGCCGGCCTTCGGCATCATCGGCACGGTGCTGGGCATGATCATGATGCTCGCGTCCATTGAAGACGTGGCGCAGGTGCCGCGGCGCATGGCCCTGGCCCTTTCAGCCGCGTTCTACGGCCTGGGTTCCGGCTACTGGCTGTTCCTGCCCATGGCTGGCAAGCTGAAGCACCGTTCGGAAGAGGAGCTTTTTGTCAAAGAGATCACCATCAGGGGCGTGCTGCTCCTCCAGAGCGGCGCGACGCCCAGCGTGGTCGAGGCCAATTTAAAAGCTTATCTTGAGCCTTCTAAAAGAAAAACCGTGAAAAAAGATACCAAGAAACCCGTGGAACAGGCCAGCGACAAACCGGTGTAGGGGGGTAGGGATAAAGGCTAAGGGATGAAGGATGAGGGAAAAGACGCAGAGAAATAAAAATATTTTCCCCGCCTTTAGCCTTTATCCTTCAGCCTTGATCCTTAAATCTGAGTATTTATGGCTCTAAAAGTCAGGGGGATGATCGCGGAAGACGACCCCAGGGTGTCCCAGATCGGGCACCCCGCCCCTCCATGGCTGGTCAATTACGCGGATCTGATGACGGAACTGGTTTGTTTTTTCGTCATTCTCTACGCCCTCTCCGCGGCCCTCAACAAGGATATGCAGAAGGCCCAGCAGGACGTCCAGGAGATGATCAAGGACGGCCAGATGCAGGGCCAGGTTCTCATGGATAAAGAGGGTATGCGCATCACCCTTGAAGAGCAGAGCCAGGTGGCCTTTTTTGAAAGCGGCAGGGCCGAGCTGACCGACCAGATGAAAGGTCAGATGGACAAGCTTTCCGGGGTGCTTCTGAAACTTTCCGAAAAGCACGATATCGTGGTGGAAGGCCATACCGACAATGTCCCGATCTTCACCAGGCAGTTCGCTTCCAATTGGGAGTTGTCCACCGGCAGGGCCACCAATGTGGTGATGTATCTCCTTGAAAAAAATTTTCCGCCGAAGCGGATGGCGGCGGTAGGCTACGGGGAATATCATCCGGTGGTTCCCAACGACAGCGAGATCAACAGGAAGAAGAACCGTCGGGTCGTGTTTTTTATCAAAAATACGCCCTATCCGGAAGCCAAACCGGGGGCTGGAACCGGCGGCAGTCAAAAAATAACGGTATCCGAAGGCGCAGCCCCGGCTGCTTCGGAACCGGCGTCTGACGGGCTGGTTCCGGCGGCGGAGACCGCGGATTCCCAGGCCCCGCCCGCCGCGCCGCCCGCGCAGGAAGAGGGAGAGGGTAATTGAGTATGACCAAAAATATTCCGGTAAAAACTTTAGCGGCGTTCTTTTCTTTCCTCTTCCTCGCCGGGTGTTTAGGCGGGTTCAGAAAGATAAAAGTGACGGATTTTACCGATCAGCGCGTGGGCGATCTGACCATGACAAAAAAAGTGATCGGAAAGCGCGAATTCCTGTTCTTTTCCACCGTCAGAACCGGCACATTTCTTGAAGGAAGCATTCAGGGCCTGATCACGGATTACTCCGGGAACCCGATAGAAGGCGTTACTGTCAAGGTTCTGCCGGATACGGGGCCTTCGAAGAACATGGAAGACGCCGGGGGGGCCCTGGGTTCGGTTGACGTCGTGGCCGAAAACTCGGGGGCTTCCGTCAATCTCTCGTTCGCGCCCGGCATGAGCGACACCATGGGCCTTTATAAGATACGCTTCTCGCTGCCGGTCAACGGCGACACAGTGGATGTGCGCGGCAAGCTTGTATACAATCCGGGCTGGGACCAGCAGAAGATAAATCTGGGCAAGGCTTATGAGCCGCAGATGAAGGAGTCCCCTTTCAGGCTTTATTATAATTTCAGCAACGGTTTTCTCGCTTTCGCTGAGGGAGTGCGGAAAACAATCGTTCAGCCGGTGGGCGAAGGACAGGGGCACCTCCAGGCGCTGCCCGGCGTCAAAGCCCCCGCCACCATCAAACCCTCGGAGCCGGCTTCGGCTCAGCAGCCGGCCGGCGCCGACAAAACCGAAGAAGACCTCTTTAAAGGCTTCGACTTCGGCCAGTAAAATGCCATAAGCTTTAAGCTATAGGCCATAGGCTTTTAGGGAAGTTCCTTTAGAGCGTATGGCGTGCGGCTTATGGCCTGTAGCAATCTTTATATTTATGGCATCACAGTTATGAAAGTTGTTGTAGCCATGTCGGGGGGGGTGGATTCTTCCGTCGCGGCCGCGCTTTTGAAAAAAGAAGGCTTTGAGGTGATCGGCGTTACGCTGACCCTCTTCGCCCCGGAAAAGGGAGGGATTGCATGTTGCGGGGCCGCCGAAGCGGGGGCAAAGGCCCGGGCGGTCTGCGACGCCCTCGGCGTCAGGCATTACCTTAAGAACGCAGCCGATATTTTCAGGAAGAACGTCATAGACGTGTTCGTCAAAAGTTATCTGGCAGGCGCCACACCCAATCCCTGCGTGGACTGCAACCGCTCCGTAAAGTTCTCCTATCTTTTCGACCTGGCAAAGGTTTTCGGCGCCGGGTGCCTGGCCACGGGCCATTATGCGCGGATAGAAAAAGATCCGGACGGTTCTGCTTCGCCCGGGGAGGGCTTCGCGGGATCGGGTTTCCGGCTTCTGAGAGCTTCGGATCCGCTGAAAGACCAGAGCTATTTTCTTTATTGCCTTAAAAAAGAACAATTACCCCGCATCCTTTTTCCGCTGGGGGGACTGGCCAAAAAGGAGGTCAGGCGCATCGCGCGGGAATTAGGTCTGCCGGCCGCCGAAGAAAAAGAAAGCCACGATATCTGTTTCGTGGGCAAGGGCAGTTACGACGGATATCTCAAGCGCAGCGGCGTTAAGCCGCGGCCGGGCTGGATCGTGGACGCCGCTGGCGCAAAATTGGGCCGCCATGAGGGATTTTTCAATTACACGATAGGCCAGCGCCGCGGCCTGGGCGTTTACGGCGGAGAACGTCTTTACGTGACGGCTCTGAGGCCTGAAGCCAATGAGGTGGTGCTGGGTAGCCTTTCCGACGCCCGTTTTAGCAAGTTAGAAGTCTCCGGCATGAACTGGCTGGCGAAGAAGCCGGTTCCCGGAGAACGCGTGGAGGCGCAGATACGCTACCGCCACAAACCGGCCTCCTGCCTGGTTGTTTCCTCCGACGGGACGGGCTTTTCCGGGATTTTTGACGAACCGCAGTTCGCCCCGGCAAAGGGACAGTCCGTGGTGTTTTACGAAGGGGACAGAGTCCTGGGCGGCGGAACGATAAGCGCGGTGAGTAAAAGTCAGCAATAGAAAAAGCAGGCGCTGCCTTTTTGCCCGGAATAAACCGGGCGCAGCAAGTAAAAATTTAAGGTGTGTTTTTGCTATTATAATCCTTGCCGTGTAGTTTCGACAGGAGCAGTTCGGTCTCCCTCTGGTTGCTGGAGGGACCAAAAGGCCCTTGACGGGGCTGTTCTTATGTGCGAAAATATAATAGAACTTAAACCCGAGCTAACATGCCGCAAGGCCTTAGCTCGGGTCGTTTTTTTATGAAAACAGAACCGGCAGTTAAACAAGTGGTGGTTTTCGTAGATGGTCAGAATTTGTACCGAACCGTTAAAACTGCGTTTGGTTATTCTTATCCCAACTATAACCTGCATAAGCTCAGTTCAAAATTGATTTCCTTACGGCCTGGATGGCAGCTGAAGCAAATCAGGTTTTATACCGGTATCCCAGAAAAGAAGCAGGATCCTATGTGGCATAGCTTTTGGGCTAAAAAGTTGAGCGCCATGGGAAAAGTCCAGGGAACCTTTATTTTTACCCGAGAACTGAAATACAGAATCCTTAAGTTAAAAGACTCCAATGGTGTTGAACATACCGGTTTCGGCGCGGTTGAAAAGGGAATTGATGTAAGAATTGCTTTAGACATAATACGACTAGCCCACAAAAAAGATTTTGATGTGGCACTGGTTTTAAGCCAAGATCAGGATTTATCTGAAGCTGCCGATGAAATTCGGTGTATATCTGATGAACAAGATCGGTATATATTTATAGCTTCGGCCTATCCAGAAAGTCCTGTTTATAATAATCTTCGTGGCATAAATAACACTTCTTGGATACCTTTCAATAAAACTTTCTATGACGACTGTCTAGATTCCCGCGATTACAGGGATCACAGATCTCATTAATTAGTATTAATTAGTATCTTGCGTCGGCCCGTCTGTCTTGATAGAATAGATGTGCGTTCAGTTGCTTTCCCGAAGAATTTTCTCTTTTAGGGGTCTTGTGCAGAAACCTTCGGGTAACTGAGCGCCACAAGGCCCCTAGTTATTTGAAACGGGAAACGCTAACGCTGTTTTTACAACACTAGAATACTAGTGCCTGATTTAGGGTTAATATTAGAGTGTCAAATTAGATGTTTTCTCGTCGGTAATAATACGCGCCCGTGGTGAAATGGATATCACAGGAGCCTCCGAAGCTTCTAGTGCAGGTTCGATTCCTGCCGGGCGCACCAAAATTTCGTTGTTTCCATGAAAACTATTCTAGTCACCGGCGCTACCGGGTATATCGGCGGGCGCCTTGTGCCGCGCCTGCTGGAAAGCGGTTACAAGGTGCGCTGCCTTGTCCGCACACCCGGCAATCTCCAGGGACGGCCCTGGTCCGGCGGCGTAACCGTGATAAAGGGCGATGTCTGCCGCGGGAGCGGGCTTGAAGAAGCCCTCCGGGGAGCGGACGCCGCCTACTACCTGATACATTCCATGGCCGATGCGCCCGAGTTCGAGGCTTTCGAGGCGGCCGCGGCCCGGAATTTCGCCAGGGCCGCCGCGGAAGCGGGAGTAAAAAAAATCATTTATCTGGGCGGCCTGGGGGCCGCCGCCGGCCTGTCCAAACATCTGTCCTCGCGCCACCGCGTCGGGGAGATCCTGCGCTCATCGGGTTTAAATGTCACGGAATTCAGGGCCGCCATCATAGTCGGGTCGGGCAGCGTGTCGTTCGAGATCCTGCGCTATCTGGCCGAGCGTCTGCCGATCATTCCCTGCTTCAAGTATCTCAAAGACACGCGCTGCCAGCCCATCGCCGTCCGCGATGTCCTGAGCTATCTGGCCGGCGCGCTGGAGAACCGCGCCTCGGATAACCGCGTTGTCGAGATAGGCGGCGCAACCAGTCACACTTACAGGGAGCTCCTCTCTATCTACGCTGAATGCCGCGGCCTGAAACGCGGTTTTTTCGACTGCCTTGTCTGGTCGCCGGAATTGTCCGCCAAATTCGTGGGCCTCATCACCCCGGTGCCGGCGGTATTTGCCAAACCACTTCTTGAAAGTCTTTCCAACGACGTGGTCTGTTCCAGCGGCGAAGCGCTCCGCCTGTTCCCGGAGATAAAACCGCTGGATTACCGCACCGCCGTCCAATACGCCCTGATGCGCATAAACGAGCATAATGTGGAGACCAGCTGGACCATGGCCTATGTGCCGCATTACAGCCGGCCCTGCTCCTTTATCGATACGGAAGGTCTTATCCTGGAAGATCGCCATATCACGGTCGCCGCTTCTCCCGAAAAAATCTTTAAAGTGTTTTCCGGAATCGGGGGGGAACGGGGCTGGTTTTTCTTAAACTGGCTTTGGACTTTGCGCGCTTTTGCGGATCTTATCCTGGGCGGCGTGGGTATGCGTCGCGGCCGGCGCCATCCGGATGTCATTCACCAGGGCGAGCCGCTGGATTTCTGGCGGGTGGAACGCGTGATAGAAAACCGCATGATCCTCCTGCGCGCCGAGATGAAGCTGCCCGGAAAGGGCTGGCTGCAGTTCGAGACGCGACCCGCTGCGGGAAATGATCGTTCCATTCTGCGCCAGACCGCCTATTTCGAGCCGCGCGGCCTGTTCGGCTACCTCTACTGGTATTCGCTGTACCCCCTGCATAAGTTTATTTTCGCCGGTCTTGCGGCCGCGATAAAGAACCGCGCGGAATCGGTCAGTTGAGTCCGGCCGCGGCGGCGCTCCTCAGCTTGTTGAGCCGCAGGGCTATCTCCACCAGATCCAGATCCGAGATCTCCGGGAAAGCCCCGGACATCGCCAGCGCTTTGACCGTGGCGCCCTTGTTCTCAAAGTACACCCTGGCTATGGCCAGTCCCTTGTAACTGATGTCGTATCCCGGCCCCTGTAAGGGTTTAGTCTCGGGCCACAGGCAGATCCTCCTGATGTAGGCCGACAGTCCGTTGGTTTTCGTGGCCCGGAACCCGTCCCTGTATTCTTGTACGTTCCATTTCATAATTCCTCCTTCTGTCCGCAAACTATTCGATATTCCGGATTCAAGATTAGGCGGTATTTTAGTAATCTTTAATCCGCAATCTTAAATCTTGAATTTTCACTGATAGTATACATGGTCACCCCGACAGCGTCCTGTCGGGTTCCAGGAGCCTGTCCGACATAAGGTTTTTAAGGCGAAATTGTCGGTTTTGAGGCCGAGCCGAAGCGACGCGAAACGAGCATTCTCCAATGAGACTGTGAGTTGAGCGGCGCAAAGGCGCAGGCAAAAACCGGCAATTGCAGCCAAAATTCCTTATGTCGGACAGGCTCCTAGGCCGGACAATTTGGCTAATTAACTAAGGGCGTCCCGTCCTTAATTTTCTACAATATAGGGGCATGATACACGCCGCAAGCCTCGGGAATGTCCGGTTTGGCGGTCAAAATCGTTATCCTGGCGGAGTATTTAGCGGCCGTTCCGGCGCTTCGGGTCGGGGGCTACACCTTCGGTAAAATGGAAGACTTTTCGGTGAAGGTCTCTACGGGATGAGATGATCGGAGGATATATGGACGTGTTTAAATTTCTGGCGGGGGCGCTGCTGGGCGGTCTGGCGGTCTGGTTCTACGCGAAATATAAATTTATCAGCGGCGGGGCGGGGCTTGGCCCAGCGGAAGCGGAGGCGCTCAGGGCTGAAAAAGACCGTTTCGCTATAGAAAAAGCGAAAGCGCAGGAGTCCGCCTCTATGCTCAAGGGGACGCTTGAAAAATTAGAAAAAGAGTTCGCTTCGGAGCGCGCGGAAGTAAGGCGCCTGGACTCGGATTTGGCCTCCAGGAAGGCTGAGCTGTCCGCCGCTTCCAAAAGGTGGGCTGAGGAAAAAACGGAATTTGAGTCTCTCCAGAAGAAAATGTCCTCGGATTTTGAGAACCTCGCCAACAGGATCCTGGAAGAGAAGACCAGAAAGTTTTCTGAGCAGGGTCGAGAGAGCATGGCGGCCGTCCTGACGCCGCTTAAGGAAAAACTCATCGCTTTCGAGACCCGCGTAAACCAGATCCACAGCGAGGATTCCAGGCACTCCGCTTCGCTGATGGAGCAGATAAAGACCCTCACCGAGCTCAATAATAAGGTCACGCAGGACACTAATAACCTCACCAACGCTTTGAAGGGCAAAGCCAAATTTCAGGGCGTCTGGGGCGAAGTAGTCCTGCAGGAAACGCTGGAACTGATGGGGCTGAAGCAGGGCGAACATTTCCTGGTGCAGAAAAAATTTATGGAAGCGGGCGAGGAAAAAGAAGATAAGCAGCCCGACATAATAGTGAAGATGCCCTCCAAAAAAGACCTGGTCGTGGACTCCAAGGTCAACCTGACGGCTTATTCTGAATATTTCAACACTTCGGACGACGCGGCAAGGGCCGGGGCCGCCGCCCGGCATCTTGAGGCGGTGGAGAACCATATAAAAGGCTTAAGTTCCAAGGATTACCAGAGCCTGCACGGCATAAACAGCCTGGACTTCGTGCTTATGTTCATGCCGCTCGAAGCCGCTTACCTGCTGGCGCTGGAGGAAGCCAGGAAGGACGGCAAGAATCTTTTAAAATTCGCGCTGGAGAAAAAGATCATGATCGTGACCCCGTCCACCATTCTGCCCGTGTTCCGGACGGTCGCCCATATCTGGGACCAGGAAAAGCAGAGCCATAATGCGATGGAGATAGCCCGGCAGGCCGGCGCGCTTTACGATAAATTCGCCGGTTTCGTGGAAGACTTTAAGAGCGTGTCAAAGAGCGTGGAGAGCGCCCACAGGTCGTGCGACGACGCCATGAACAAGCTGACCGACGGCGCCGGCAACCTGGTCAGGCGCTTTGAGAATCTGAGGGAGCTGGGCGCAAAAACCAAAAAAACGCTCCCCGCCGAACTGACTGAAAAAAATACCGGCCCTGAGTAAAAGCTTTTCAATTTTTGCGATGACCGCGCTTGCGTCAAAAGGAGCCTGGCTCCTTTTTATATGACAGAAAGTAATAAACCCATTCTTGATAAGGACACGGACCTTAAGTTCCCGCACGCGCTCCTTATCAGCGCCTCCGCCGGCTCAGGCAAAACCTATACCCTGGCCCAGCGGTACGTCCAGTTCCTCCTGTCCAACAAAGTCCCAGGCAACAGCCTCCAGAACATCCTGGCCGTCACTTTCACCAATAACGCCGCCAAAGAGATGAAGGTCCGCATACTTAAATGGCTTAAAGAACTGGCGCTGGATAAGAATTGCGGAAAAATGGACGAGACGCTTGGGCTGGTCTCGCTTTCGCGCGAAGAGATCCATAAGCGGGCCGCCGTCCTGGTGGAGCGCGTCATCGCAGATTATTCGGACTTCCACGTACAGACCATAGACAGTTTTCTCGCCAGGGTTATGGCCGCTTCCGTGGACGAGCTAAAACTTCCGCTCAACCCGGAGATCACCATGGCCTATGATCTCCTGATAGACCTGGCCCTTTATTCCATGTTTGCCCGCATAGGCAAGCCCGATCTCCCGGCCGAAACCGTGGACAAGTTCCTGGCGGTGCTGCCCAAGACCGGTTCCTATCCCTGGAACCCGGCCGAACGCGTCAAAGAGAACTTCAACAGTTTCCTGAACCAGGAAGGCCGGACCGAGGGCGTAATAGCCTCCCCGCCGGGAGATTCCGAGGCCCTCCTGAAAGCTAAATTCGGCGAGGTGCTTAAGGAATGCGCCGTTGTCAGGCAGCGCTACGCCAGACCGGAACTTTTCAAGGAAAGCTCCGTCGCGGCCATAGAGAGCGGGACGCTGACCGATTTTCTGGCCTCCTACAGCTTCACCTACGGCATACTGAACGGCGTCAAAAAGAAGAATTTTCCGGCCGGCTGGGAAGCCGATATGGAAAATCTGGGCGGCATGGTCATAGGGCTCGCCGAACTGAACGCCGCGGCCTATTATCACCCTTACGTCGGCATGTACGGCCGCTTCAAGGCGGAGCTTGAGCGCGCAAAGCACGGCAAGACCGACGTCATCCACATCAACGATATAGCTAAAAAACTTTCGGCCTACGTGAATGCCGGCAATGTGCCGGAGTTATACCTGAAACTTGGCGAACGCATAAGCCATTTTATGATAGACGAGTTCCAGGACACCAACCGCCTGCAGTGGGACGTTATCCGCCCGCTGGTGGAGGAATCTCTTTCAAAGACCGGCTCCCTTTTCGTGGTGGGGGACATAAAGCAGGCCATTTATATGTTCCGTAACGCAGATTATAAAATAATGCGCGGTTTTCTGGATCTGGCCGAAACCGGCGTCCCGGACACCGCACATATTTCCCTCGAACCGCTGGAGGACGGGCTTAAGCTCATAAACCTGCCGGTAAATTACCGTTCCGACGGCGAAATTCTAAATTACGTTAACGGCCTTTTCAGGGAAAAACTCAAGAACTCGCCGGAGCTTATAGGCGAAGATCTTACGGAACTTACGTCATATTCGCAGTCCGTTCGTCCGGAACGCCTGAAACACGGTTATGTTAAAACCGAGATCCTGGAGCTGGAAGACCTGTCCGAGCCGGATCGGCAGAAAGAATCGCTGCTCAGGGCCGTGCGCGGAGCGCTGGAGCGCTATCCGCTCAATGAGATAGCTATCCTGGTGGAAAAGAACAAACGCATAGAGCCGGTGGTGGAATGGCTTACCGAAGCCGGCATTCCCGCGGCGTCGCTGGGTTCGCTGGATATAAGGAAGCGCAAGGTGGTGGCGGAGCTTCTCGCCTATCTCAGGTTCCTGGAAACCCCGTCCGACGACCTTTCTTTCGCCGCTTTTATCACCGGCGATATCTTCACGGCCCTGACCGGCCTTGCGCGCGGAGAGATGCGCGATTTTATTTTCCAATCGCGCATCGGCCGCAAGACGCAGGACACAGGCCGCAAGACACAAGGCACAGGGCTGCTGTATGCGGAATTCCGCAATCACCCGAAATATAAGGAGTATTGGAACAAATATCTGGACGAACCGTTCCGCAAGGTGGGCCATCTGCCGCTTTACGAACTGGTCTCGCTTATTTACGGCAGCTTTAAACTGTTCGAGAATTTTCCGTACGAGGCAGCTTTCCTGGCCCGTTTTCTGGACGCGGCCGCCTCGCTCGGGGCCGAAGGCGCCGCCAGCCCCCGCTCGTTCATCGAATACGCCTCCGGCACGGACGAGGACAAGGCCGCGGTTTTCGCCATAGCCCTGCCGGAATACCTGGACGCGGTGCGCGTGATGACTTTCCATAAGTCCAAGGGCCTGGGTTTTTCCGTGGTCATAAATTTGATGTATGACGAACACGATCGGAACGACCCCATGTATTTCGAGGAAAAAGACGGGGAAATACACGTCTATCACATCACCAAGTCCGCGGCCGAAGTGTCGGCCAGGCTCAGGCCGGTTTACGAAAACAAGAAGGCGGATGAGAAGATCCAGGATCTGAACGTCCTGTATGTCATTTCCACGCGCGCCCGGCACGAGCTTTATAATCTGATAATTAAAAAAGTCCGTAAAACCGCCGCAAAAGAAGCCGGGCTTCTGGATCTTTTTGAAACTTCCGAGGCCGGCAAACCCGATGCCCGCGAACCCGGAGACCGCAAACCTTCAAAGGCCGTGGAGATACTCCCGGCCGGCGTACGCCCGGAGATCCGCTTTGAAGCGCTGAAGCCCACTTATACAAGTTTCTTTGAAACGGCAGAGGGGGAGCTTGTCCACGAGATGCTGGCGTATGCCGCGTCGGCAGGTTACGGGTCACAAGACACAGGTCACAAGTCACAGGCGGAGAATCCGGGCTCCAGACTAAAGGAGTTATATTCGATCTTCGCTCCTAAATATCCTTTTAAGTTTAACGAAGCTAAGATCGTGAAAACTTTGGCTGATTTTCTCAACCTGCCGGAAGTACGGCCCTGGTTTAAGGATGAGAAAGGCAGAGAAATATTGACTGAGGCGGAATTCATAGATAAAACCGGCGCCCTGTTCCGCATGGATCGCGTGATAATAGACAAGGATCTTGTGACCGTGATCGATTTTAAGACCGGCGGCGAAAATACCGGAAAGTACGCCCCCCAGATGAAGAATTACCTGGCCATAATCTCCGAAGTTTACGCCAAACCCGCAAAAGGCGCGCTGGCCTATGTGGATCTCGGCAAAGTGACGGAGGTTAATGCTTCATAGTGTGAAAGCGGAAAACAACTGTTGCAAAATTTGCAACAGTATAAACAAATGCAACTGACACCTGAAGAGATTTTAAAAAAGCGGTGGGGGTATGATACCTTTAAGCCGCTGCAGAAAGAGGCCATCGAAGCCGCGCTGGCCGGGCGGGACTGCCTTGTGGTGCTGCCCACCGGCGGCGGCAAGAGCCTGTGCTACCAGCTTCCCGCCGCTATGGGCAAGGGCCTTGTGCTTGTGGTTTCCCCGCTTATCGCACTGATGGACGACCAGGTGGCGGCCGCGCGCGAGGCCGGCATCGAAGCCGACGCGCTTCATTCTAATTTGAAAGCCGCCCACCGCGGCGCGGCCTGGCAGCGGCTGGCCGAAGGCAAAACCCAACTGCTTTATGTGAGCCCCGAACGCCTGCTTGCCGGCGATATCCTGAACGACATCTCCGGCCGACTGATACTTGCGGCCGTGGATGAGGCGCACTGCGTCTCCCACTGGGGGCATGAATTCCGCCCCGAATACCGCCGTCTGACGGAAGCGCTGGACCGGTTCCCGAAAGCCGCCCGCATGGCCCTTACCGCCACCGCAACCCCCGTGGTGCAGAACGACATCCGCGCCCAGCTTGGTCTGCGTTCGCCGGAAATACTTATAGGCCATCCGGACCGCCCCAACCTTATTTACCGTGCTTTCCCGCGCCGTGACCAGTCCAAACAGGTGCTTGAGGTGGTGCGCCGCCACCCAGGCGAGGGCGGCATAGTCTACGCGCAAACCCGCAAAGATGTGGAGCGTCTGGCCGCGAAACTTAAGGAAGAAGGCGTTTCCAGCGCGCCTTACCATGCCGGTCTGAGCGCCGAAGATCGGCGGCGGGCGCAAGACGATTTCGTGAACGAGCGGCTTGATGTAATCGTAGCCACCATAGCTTTCGGCATGGGCATAGACCGTTCCAATGTCCGTTACGTGATCCACGCCAATACGCCGCGCTCGGTGGAACATTACCAGCAGGAATCCGGCCGCGCCGGACGTGACGGCCTTCCCGCCGAGTGCGCGCTTTTTTTCGCCGCGTCGGATCTGGCCACGCACAGGTATCTGGCGAAAAAAGACGCCCAGCTTGCCCCCGAACGCGAGCACGCCATAGAACGCCAACTGCGCGAAATAGGCCGTTACGCCGTGTCCCCGCTGTGCCGCCATCGCCTGCTGACAGAACATTTCGGCGCGCCGTACCCCGCGGCCGGGGGGAACGGAGAAAACTGCTGTAACTGCGATGTCTGCCTGGGCGAGACGAAAGGTCTGCCGGACGATGAGGCCCTGCTGACCGCCAAAAAAGTTTTAAGCGCGGCCTGGCGCGCCGAAGGCCGCTACGGCACGGGCTATGTGGTGAACCTGCTCCTTGGCCGCGTAAACGACCGCATGACCGCCAACGGCCACGACCAGCTTAAAGTTTTCGGCCTGCTTAAAGAGGCCGGCGAGGCCTCCATCCGCTCCTGGATAGACCAGCTTGTGGTGCAGGAGTTCCTTGAAGTTACGGAAGACGGGGAATATCCCCTGCTGCGCATCACCGCCGCCGGCCGCGGCCTGTGCAACGGCCGGGGCACGGTGCGCCTTGGCTCCCCGGTCCCGCCGAAAGTAAAAGGCAAGAAAAAACCCAAAGCCTTAAAAAAGGCGGCGGCTGCCTTTTTGGAGGGGGATGAGGAATTATTCGAGAAATTGCGCGCTTTGCGCCGCGAGATGGCGGATAAGGCGGGCATACCGCCCTATGTCATCTTTCATGACAGCGTGCTGATAGAAATGGCCGCCTCTAAGCCGCAAACCCCGGACGATCTGCGCGTCATAAAAGGCATAGGCGAGCATAAGCTGGAAAAATACGGCCAAATTTTCCTGGACGCCATAAAGGAGCGCCTGCTTGAAAGTTGAGATTATCGGTCCTGAAGAAAATCTGGTGGAAAAAGCGGGGGATCTCCTGCTTTCAGCCAAATCTTTGGCGGATAATATCGTGATTTTTCCGGGGAAGCGGCCGGGGCATTTTTTGCGCAAGTACCTGGCGGAGAAGCGCGGCGGGGCGCTGCGCGCGCCGGTTATCGTTTCCATGGACGGATTCATAGACCTGGCGGCCGGAGAGCTGGGCATAAAAGGGGTTGAGGCGTCCGCGCTGGATCTGGCCGAAGTGCTTTATGGCCGTCTTAAAAAAGAGCTCTGCCATATAATCGCGCGCGATCCTGAAGAACTCACGCTGGATTCCTTTCTGCCCTGGGCGCTGAAGCTTACCGGCGACTTCGAAGAACTGAAGATAGAACTGAAAACCCGAAAGGACCTGTCCGGCTATGATTCCATGCTGCCCGAGGACCTGCGTTCCGCCTCTTTCATAAAGAAACTGGAAAGTTTCAGCCGTCTCTACGGGGATTTTTACACGGAGCTGGAAAAAGAAAATCTGCTGACGCGCTCCATGAAATACGCCCGTGTGGCGGGCGAAATAGGGAAGTTCGACCATAAGCGGTACGAGAATATAATTTTCGCCGGTTTCTTCGCCCTTACCAATGCCGAGAAAGCCGTCTTAAAACATTTATCCGCCCGCGGCGCGCATCTTTTGCTGGAAGCGGGGCCGGGGCTGGAGGAGCAATTCCAGTTCCTGGAATTGCCGTTACCGGTATCCGGTAGTCGGTATCCGGTAACCGGTAACAGTCAGGGAAATAAGCTGTGTTTTTACAAGGCTTCCGATACGCACGGGGAAATTTTCAAGCTGAGCCAGGTTCTCAATACGAGCCGCCAGTCACCAGTCACGAGTCACGATGTGATAGTTCTGCCTGACGCCCGGACTTTGTTCCCTCTGATCGAAAACGTCCTGCCGGGGGCGGGAGATCATAATATTTCCATGGGCTATCCGCTGTCCGATACTCCGGTTTACGCGCTGCTGGACGCTTTGGGCGACCTGCTGGATAAAAAAGGCGACGCGGGTTACTTCGCGCCCAACTACCTCAATTTCGTGTTTCACCCGTACGTAAAGAACATATACTTTGCTTCCATTAATAAAGGTCACAGGTCACAAGTCACAAGTCACAGGGCTGCGGAGCCGGGCAGGATAATTTTTCAGACCATCGAGGAGCATCTCTCCAGCCGCGTGAACAAGTATATTACGCTCAAGGAGATAGAGGACGACGCGGAGCTGCTGGCGGCGGCCGCCGCCAAGTTGAAGGATTACGGAGAAGAGCTGGGCCCCGCCGAGATCAAGGCGCATCTTGCCGCCATACACGAAACCCTTATAGTCCCTTTTGAAAACATAAAGAATATCTCCGACTTCGCCGGCAAGCTGCTGGATTTTATCTCCCAGATCTCCGGGAACAGCACCGCGCCGCTGCACCCCTACTGGGCGCCTTTCGTTGAAAAAGCCATGGAACATATCATAGAACTGAAGAACTCGCGCCTGGCCGGGGAAAGTTTTTCCGGTGCGGCGGGTTATTTCAGGTTCTTCAAAACTTTCATACGGGGAGTAAATTATCCGTTCCCCGGCACGCCGCTGAAAGGCCTGCAGGTGCTGGGCTCGCTTGAGACACGCGGCCTCAGGTTCGACCGGGTCTATTTTCTGGACGCCAACTCCGACCTCCTGCCCGCCTCCCGCAAGGAGGACACCATCCTCTCGCACTTCGTGCGCGAAAGCCTGGGGTTGTCCACTTATAAGACGCGCGAGCGGCTTTCGCGCTATTATTTCAACGCGCTGATCTCCGGCGCGGCCGAGGCCCATATTTTCTACAAAGACAGCGCCGACAAAGAGCGCAGCCCATTCGTGGAAAAACTGATCTGGGATCTGGAGCGTAAAAATAAAATACCCAGGGAGAGCGAAGTCCATCTGCGGATCAATTTCTCCCAGGCCGAGCCGAAGCCCATAGCCAAAACGCCGGAGCTTATAGCCGCGCTGAAAGAGCGGGAATTTTCTCCGTCGGCTATAGATACTTACCTGAATTGCGGTCTGCGGTTCTATTACCAGTACGCGCTGCGCCTGCGGGAGAAGGACGAGCTCTCCGACGACATAGAACAGCGCGATATAGGCGCCATCGTGCACGGGATCCTGGAAAACTTCTTCGGGCCCCGCGCCGGCAAGCCGTTGAAGATAGAGGAAAAGGACTACGAACTTATACTTGAGACGGCGGGCCGGGTCTTCGATGCCGGCATGAAAGGCCATAATTCAGGCTATGAGTATCTGATAAAGCGGCAGGGGGAGAAGCGTCTGGCTGAAATTCTGGACTATCACCGGGATAATCTGAAAGACATGACCATCCTGGGTTGTGAAGTTCCGCTCTCGGCCGAACTGCCCACAAAATACGGTCTTATCAAGCTCAAAGGCCGGGCCGACCGCATAGATCAGCGGGGAAATTGCGTCCACATTCTGGATTATAAGACCGGCGCGCTGGCGCGCGTGCCTAACTGGCAGCGATTCGACTTAGGTCTGAGGGAAGACTGGGCGAAAACATTGAAATCCACCCAGCTGCCTTTTTATATCCTGGCCTATCTGGGGGGGAATAAGGGCGCTGACATCCGCAACATGGACGCCTCGCTTATGCTGCTGGGCCAGGAACAGATAACGGAAGAAACCCTTTTTAAGGAAAGATACAAAAAGGTGCCCGACAAAGCCGCCATCTTCGGAGTATATCGGCAGACTATCGTTGCCCTGCTGGAAGAGATCCTGGCGCCGGATCTGTCTTTCAGTCCCGCACCGGATGAAGCGGCCTGCGCCAACTGCCCGTTCAAAACCCTCTGCGGCCGCCAGTGGGTGGAATGAAACCGAAACCGGGGTTGACGCGTATTAATGATAATGGGTGAAACCGACATAGAACTGGTCCGCCGCTGCCTTGGGGGGGATAATTCCGCTTTTGCGGGCATTCTGGAAATTTATCAGGACAGGATCTATAGTTTTGCCCTGCGCCTCCTGAAAGATCCGCATACGGCGGAGGACGCGGCGCAGGAGGCTTTCGTAAAAGCTTTTCGCGGCCTTTCTTCTTATAATCCGGTTTATCCTTTTTCTTCCTGGCTGTTCCGTATCGCCCATAACGTCTGCATGGACGTTCTGCGCGCCGGCAATAAGACCGTTTCCATGGACGAAGAAGATTTCCACGAGCTGCCGGATCCCGCGCGGAGCGTAGAGGACAGCGTCGCCGATTCCATAGACACCGCCCGTATAGAGGCCATTCTCGGTTCGCTGCCGCCTTTATACAGCGAAGCGCTGCTGCTGGCTTACCGCGAAGATATGGGGCCGGCAGAAATAGCGCGCGTGATCGGCGCGCCGGAAGGCACGGTAAAGGCCAGGCTGTTCCGCGGAAGGGAACTTGTGAAGAGAGGGATGAGGGATGAGGGATGTTGTGGATATAGAGGGGTTTTCCTGGTTTTCCGAATGATGGTGCAACCGTTTGGGGGATTTGGGCGTATTAACTAGAGAGGACTGAGAATATGGATACCGGCAATACAGACAGGCTTATAGCCCGCGCTATAGCGGCCATTCCTTATAGTAAGTCGCCGGCCGGATTCGCCGCCAGGGTAATGGCGGAGATCGCGGCGGTTGAGACGCCGTTGCCCTGGCAGGAGCGTGTCCTGACGGCGTCGGGTTTGATAGTCGTGGTCTGGGGGGCCGCGCTTTTGTTCGTTTCGGCCAGACTGGTTTATGTGAATCTGGCGGATATAGCGGCCCTGTTCATACAGCCGGGCGGTTTCTCGCAGGCGCTTAACCTGCTGGCGGCCCGCGCGGCGCTGGTCGTGGTAAAAGCGGCGGCGGCGCTGAAGTTCGCGTCCGGACTTCTGTCCGCGGCGGCGGCCGACCTGCCGGCCTGGCATGAAACGGCGGCGGCGGCGCTGCTTTGTTCCGCGGCGATAGCGGCGCTTTCAAAGAGCGGCCGCGTAGTCGTTCAACTGGAGGAAAAATGAAAAGTATAAGCAAGTACGTGTTGTTTGCGGCGGCCCTGGGTTGTTTCGGTTCGGCGGCGCACGCGCGGCGCGGAGACCTACGTCATGAGGACGTGGTGATAGAAAAAGGTCAGACTATGAGCGGCGATGTGGCCACAGATAAATCCATCACTGTTAACGGGGTGCTTAATGGAGCCGCGGTTTCCGTTGGCGGCGCTTCGGTCACGGTCAATGGCGAGGTTACCGGGGATCTTGTGTCTATCGGCGGCTCGGTCTATATCCCGGGCCGGGTAGAGGGCGATGTCGCCAGTGTGGGCGGCCCGGTCGCGATAAGCGGCAAAGTCGGGGGAGATGTTTCCAGTGTGGGTGGAGGCGTCGAACTTTCCGGCGCGGGGGAGGTTGACGGCGATATCTCGGCGCTTGGCGGCCTGGTGGTTAAAGGTGAAAAGACCGTGCACAGAGGGGAAGTCAATAATTTCGATATGCGCATGGTGCGTACGGTGCTGCCGCGCGTCCTCAGGATGGCGCGCTATGACGGCGATCAGGAGAGAGGCGCGGCGCCCTGGCTTATAGGCGGGCTTATAGGCCTCGGGCTGCTGGTTTTCTTTTCCATACTGGCCACAGGCGCGATACTTCTGCTGCTGCCCGCCGTCTTCTTCCCAAAAAACGTGGAGAACGCGGCGGCCGTCATTTCCGGCGAGATGTGGCGGGCGTGCGGCGCGGGCGCTTTGATGGTGGTGGTTTTTTTCCCGGGCCTGCTTATGATGGTCGTTTCCATTCTGGGGATACCGCTGGTTCCGTTCGCGCTTATTCTTTACGGGGCCGCCTGCGTGCTGGGGCTCAGCGCGTTCAGCGTAGTGCTGCAGGGCAGGTTCTTTGAGGGCATAAAAAAGACCGGCCCTTCCGGTCTGCCGGGCAAAGTGGCCGCGGGCTATGCCCTTATGGCCGGGCTGTTGTTCTTCGGCAAGCTTATTCCCTTCGTCGGCGGAATTCTTTCGCTTATCGGGTTCCTGCTGCTCTTTTCCGGGACGATGATGGGACTGGGCGCCGTGTGGATGACCAGGATGGGCAGCCGGAGCCATGCGCCCACTGCGCGGCCCCCTGTCCAGCCGTCGCCCGCGCCGCCTGTCCAATAAAACAGGTTTGACGATAAAAGGGCCTTCCGCCGCCGGAGGGCCCTTTTTTCTTTCCGAGTTCTTTTTATTTTTGGTATTATAGTCAGGGTTGACCCGCGGTTTCTTTTGTTAAAAAGGATAAAAATATAATTTATGAAAAATACGATTCTGGTCGTCGGTTCGGTGGCGCTGGATTCCGTGGAGACCATTCACGGGCGGACGAACAGGGGTCTCGGAGGCTCGGCGGTGCATTTTTCCATGTCCGCTTCGCAGTTCGCCCCGGTAAGGATGGTGGGCGTGGTGGGCGAGGACTTCCCCGGCTCTTTCCGCCGCTTCCTCAAGCGCCGCAACATCTGCCTGGAGGGCATGGAAATACTGCCCGGAAAGACTTTCCACTGGAAAGGCCGGTACGACCGGGATTTTAAGAACGCCACCACCATCGCCACGCACCTTAACGTTTTCGAGCATTTTAAACCCAAACTCAACTGCGACCACACCGAATGCGGGGTTCTGTTCCTGGCCAATATCGACCCGGATCTCCAATGGGAAGTGCTCAAGCAGATGGGAAAGCCGCGGCTCGTGGCCTGCGATACCATGAATTACTGGATCTCCCTGAAGAGAAAATCCCTTATAAGGCTTTTATCCAGGGTCAACCTTCTTTTTGTGAACGAGGAGGAAGCCCGCCAGCTGACGAAAGAGCATAACCTTATAAAGGCCGCCAGGATCCTGACCGGGATGGGGCCTCAGGCGATAGTGATCAAAAGAGGGGACAGCGGTTCCATGCTGTTCTATGGCGGCGAAGTCCTCGCCATGCCCGCCCATCCGATAGAGAAGGTCGTGGATCCGACCGGCGCGGGAGATACTTTTGCCGGGGGGTTCATGGGTTATCTGGCCGCGTCCCCGGACTGGCGGAATATCAATGTTCTGAAACGCGCAATGTCCTATGGCACGGTGATGTCTTCTTTCAGCGTGGAAGATTTCAGCGTAAAAAGGGTGGGCAGGCTCAGCAAACCCGATATGCACGACCGCTATAAAAAATACGTCAAATCCCTGTCGATCGTCTAAAGGATATAGTCCCATGAACAGAGTAAGGTTCGCACCCTCGCCCACCGGGCACCTCCATATCGGCGGCGCACGGACGGCGCTTTTTAACTACCTCTTCGCCAAAAAATACGGCGGCACTTTTATCCTCAGGATAGAAGACACCGACGAACTCCGGTCCACGGGCGAATCCGTAAAATCTATTTTCGAGAGCATGAAATGGCTCGGCCTGAACTGGGACGAGGGCGCCATGCCGGACGGCTCGGAGAAAGGCCCTTTCGGGCCCTACGTGCAGAGCGCGCGCGAAGCCGCGGGCGTTTATAAAAAATATTCCGAAGAACTGCTTAAAAGCGGTAAAGCTTATGAGTGCTACTGCACCCCGGCCGAGCTGGACGAGATGCGCAAGAAGGCCCAGCTTGAAAAACGTCCGCCTAAATACGAGGGCCTCTGCCGGAACCTGACGGCCGCGCGGAAGAAAGAATTCGAGGCTCAGGGCCGCAAGCCCGTCATACGCTTCAGGATGCCGGACGACGGCGTTACCGCCTGGAACGACCTCATCCACAAAGACGTGAAGTTCGAGAACAAACTGCTTTACGATTTCATCATGATAAAGGCGTCGGGCTACCCGACTTATAACTTCGCCTGTGTAATAGACGACCACCTGATGGAGATAACCCACGTTATCAGGGGCGACGATCATATTTCCAACACCCCGCTGCAGATAAATCTTTATACGGCGCTCGGGTGGAAGATCCCGGAGCTGGCCCACCTCTCCATGATCCTCGGGCCCGACGGCACCCGCCTCTCCAAACGGCACGGCGCCACCAGCGTGGGCGAATACCGGAACCAGGGCTATCTGCCCCAGACCATGCGCAACTACCTGGCGCTCCTGGGCTGGTCCACCGTGGACAGCCAGCAGATCTTCAAAGAGGGGGAACTGGAGGAAAAGTTCGACCTCAAAGGCTGCCAGAAGAGCCCCGCTATTTTCGATCCCGTAAAGCTGAACTGGATGAACGGGGAATATATCCGCGGTTACTCCAAAGAGGCGCTTCTGGAACTGGCCCTGCCGTATATAAAAGAAGCCGGCCTGCCGGTGGAGAAAGGCCGGGCCCCGCTGGCGGATATCGTGGCGCTGGAGCAGGAAAAGTATAAACTCCTGAGCGAGATCCCGGGTCTGATAAAATTTTTCTTCACGGAAGTGGAATACGACCCTAAAGCCGTGGAGAAAACGCTTAAAACCCCCGATGCCGGGAAAATACTGGAGGGCGTGAAAGGCGCTTACGCGTCTTTGAACGTATTTAAGGAAGCGGAGATAGAAGCCGCCACACGCGCTTTTGCCAAAGCCGGCGGTTTCAAAGCCGGCGCCGTTTTCCACCCGGTGAGGGTGGCTGTCTCCGGCCGCACCGAAGGCCCCACCCTGTTCAGGATGATCGAGTATCTTGGCCGGGAAGAGAGCCTGAAGCGGCTGGCCCACGCCGCTACGCTCATTTAAGCGGATTGAGGGCACCTCATCCGTTCCGCCTGTAACAATTTAGCCATATCTTTGTACAAAATCCTCTATATGCTGTTTGTAGAATAAGGGTAAGGAGTTTCCTTACTTAGCGGCTTTTGCGCTTATGAAATACTGGTTCTACTCTGAAGGCAATATCCTGGGCCCTTACGCGCCCGCCGAACTTCTGTGTATGCCGGCTTTCAGCCAGGGAAGTCTTGTATGCCCTGAGACTTCCACGGGGGACAGCCCCGGAGACTGGCAGGCGGCCGAGCGGGTCGCGGAGATCTCCGAGGCCCTGAGCGTAGGAGTCGGGGGCGTGATCTCCGCCCGGTCCGGAGGCCTGGGGGGCATATATGAACTGGAGACCGGTTTTTCTTCAGATTCCTCCGCTTCCTTTTACGGGGCGCGGAACGACCAGCCCTGCGGGTATGAGAATCTGCTGAATACCATTGACAATATTCTGGGCGCTGGCAAAGAGTCCGAGATCCCGGTTGAAACCATAACCGCGCCGGACTATGAGACGCTGGATCGTTTTGATCTCCGGCTTTCCAAGATCCAGGAGGAACTGGAGGCCGCGCGGTGGGAGAAAAATCTGCTCCTTGAAAAGATCCGGGCCAAGGAAGCCGAAGAGCTGAAAAACAGGGAGCGCATCTCGGAACTGGAGGAAAAACTGAAGGGATCGCGGGAGCATGAGATGCTCCCTGAACAGTTACGGCCCGCGGCCGCCGAAGAGCAAAAAGGAGAGGGAGGCGCCCTTGCCAGCCGTAAGTTCAAAAGCCTGGGCCGCGGCCCGGCGGCCTCCTTGCCCGCCGGCGGTAACGCCTCTCCCGACAAGGCTTCCATGGAACCGCGGCCCCCGGAAACCCCGGGTGAGAGCGCCGGAGCAAAAGATGAGCGGCCCGTTTTGTTTCCGGCCGAACCCGCGCCCGAAGCGCTTCCGAAGCCCGCGCTTGAGACTGACCGGACGTTTGGAACAGCCCAGCCTCTTTCCGGATCCGAAAGTACCGCCAAGGCGGAGCAGGCGGATGGCGGGGCGGATCATGATTTCACCGTGCCGCCAAAGCGGCTTTCGGAAAGCGGGCGCATACCGGATCTTGCGCCCCATACCCCGCAGCCTGCGCCCCAGGTTCCGCATACCGCGCCCCGCGTCCAGTCTTCCGCCCCCCTGCCTCAGAACGCCTGGCAGAGCGCCGAGGCGCAGGCCTCCCAACGGCCGGCTTCCCCGTCTCCGTCGCAAAATCGGCCGGTGGCGGCTTTAAATCCGGAACCGGTGTACAGTCCTTTCCCGGCGCGGGGAGAGACCGTTGCCAAAGAGAGGATAGAACAGATACCTGGCTCTCCGCAGAAGCGGAAAGAAGAAGCGGGCAAAAATACGCCGCCGGAAAACAAAGGCCGCGGCAAGGCGGCGTTCCTCGCCACCCTGGTTGTTTTCGCCGCCGTTGCGGCCGGCGGGCTTGGGTATTTTTTCCTTGGGACAGGCGTCAGCGTTTCGGAATTTTCCATGATGAACTTTAACGGCGGCGGTAAGTCCAAGAAAGCTTCTTTCTCCACGCAGCTGGGCCCCCAGACCGGCAAAACCGGGTCAGCGCTTCCCGCGGCCGGAGCTCCCGGTGGTTCGGGCGCGCCGGACGAAACTCCGCCGTTCGCCGCCACGCCCGTCAAGCCCGCCGCTGAAACCGTTCCCAACGAGAACACCCGCAAGGCGCTTGAGATCGTGAAAAACTACAAACTTTCCGGCGGCCGCGGCTCCGTGGCCGGCTGGTTCGCCAATTCGTTTTTGTCCGGTTCCGCAGGCGGTTCCAACGAGGAGTGGTCGGCCACTATCCTGCATGGGGATATCTTTGTGGTGCAGTACCGGCTTCTCCGGCCCAAGCAGGATCCTCTCATTTATCAGTTCGAGGTGGATGTCCCTAAAAACCTCATAGTGCGCGGCATCAATAATAACGCTATCGACCTGCTGGATTTTTCGTCCAAGGCGGCCGTCAAGGTCGTATCCGCGCCTAAAACCCCAAAAAGGAGCCGGGCTCATTCTTCAAAAGCCTCCAAGCCCCGCGGCATAGCTCTCCTGCCTCTGCCGGACGGGCCCGCAGCGGGCCCGGCCCAGGAAGAACCCACCGGTTTCGAGGCCATTACCCCCGAAGCCAATGAAAAAGTAAAGTACATAATGGCGCAGGAATCGGACGAGGAATTGTTTTAAACACCAGGGTATAGGGGGCCGGGAAAATTATGAATTGATTTCCCGGCGTAATTGTTACATAATAATATATATATGTACGGGGGAAGCGTTCTACACGTTCCCAGGATCGGTGCGGTAGCCGGGTCGTTGCGCGGATATAAGCGTGCGGGCCGGCGGTGGGTAATCTATAAGGGAGGTTGAGTAAATGAAAAAAATAATAGCGTTAGCGTTGGCATTGGCGGCAAATCAGTCGCTCTGTGCGGGCCGTCTTTCGGCGCAGGAGGTCACTTTCGCCATGCTGCCCCAGGTGTCGGTGGAGAAGATGGCGGCCATGTGGCAGCCGCTCCTGAAACAACTGGAAAAATCCACCGGTCTGAAATTCGTCCAGAAGTACGCCAAGGATTTCGACGAGTTCACCAAAATGTGCCAGGACGGAGCGGTGGATTTCGCCTATTCCAATCCGGTGATTTATGTCCAATCGGCCTATAAGCCGAAAGACCGCGAGGCCGGCCACAAAGCGTTCGCCATAGCCATGACCGCCAAAGGCAGCAACGATTTCTACGGCCTTTTTGTGATCCGCGCGGACAACGACAAAATAAAGAGTCTCGCCGACATAAAAGGCAAGAAGGGGTGGATAACCGGAAAGACCTCGGCCGCGGGCTTCATCTTCCAGCAGGCCTACGCCATGGACAACGGTATAGACATGTGGAAAGACTGCCAGCTTACGGAATCGCCCGGCAATAAGCAGGAGAAAGTAGTCGGTTCCGTGCTGAACAAACTGGCCGACTTCGGCACCGTCAGGAACGGTATGCTGGAGGTGATGAAAGATCAGGTGGACGTCAAACAGCTTCGCGTGCTGGCGGAAACGCCTAAATATCCGGCCTGGGTGCTCTCGGCGGGAGCGGGCGTAAAGCCGGAGACGGCCGAAAAAGTGAGGAAAGCTTTCTTGAACCTTCCCAAGGCTATGCTGCTCTCGGCCCAATTGCCGGGCAAAGTAGAGGGCTTCGTCCCCGCGAAAGAGAGCGACTTCGATATGCTTAAAAAGACGCTGGAGAAAACCGGCGTGCCTTATTGAGCCAGGGAGCTTACGGCGCGTTCGGCTGCGCGCCCGCGGCGGTTTCGCGCGGTTTTCGGGAAACATAATCATTGCTCCGGAGGGAAACACTCAATGAAGAAACTCTGTGGACTAGTTCTTGCCGTAAGTCTGCTGCCGGTTGCGCTGCACGCGGCCGAGCCCGGCGTCACCGATACTGAAATAACGATAGGCTCTTCCCTGGCGCTGGAAGGCCCGGCCGCGTTCCTGGGCCAGGAAGTGAACCGCGGGTTCACCGCCCTGATCAATTCGGCCAACGAAAAGGGCGGCGTGAACGGGCGCAAGATAAAGCTCATCGCCTTAAACGATGGCTACGAGCCGGTGAACTGCGTCATCAACACCCAGAAATTGATCAACGAGAACAAAGTATTCATGCTCGCCAATTACGTGGGAACGCCGACGGCGGTCAAGGCCATGCCGGTGTGGATCGGGGCTAAAGTGCCGGCGACCGGCTTTTTCACCGGAGCTGACGCGCTCAGAACGCCGTTCAACCCCTACATAATCAATGTGCGGGCTTCCTACGCAAAGGAGACCGAAGCTTTCATCGACGCTGTGGTCAAAAACCTGGGCGTTAAAAAAGTCGCGATCTTCTACCAGTACGACGGGTTCGGCGAGGCGGTCAAGAAAGGCGCCGAGGCCGCCCTCAAAAAACACGGCCTGGCGCCTGTAGCGCTGGGCAGCTACGAAAGGAATACCGTCAAAACAGAGGAAGGGCTGGAAAAGGTAAAGGCCGCCGCGCCTGAGGTGGTGGTTATGGCGGGAACATATTCGCCTCTGGCCAAATTCGTTAAGGACGCCAAAGCCCAGGGCCTGGCTAAAACGCTGTTTTATACGGTTTCGTTCGTGGGGCCGGAGGAACTGGCCAAAGAGCTCAACGGCAATACGAACGGCCTGATAGTAAGCCAGGTCATGCCGCCCTACGCCGAGAAGACGCTGTCCGTGGTGTCGGAATATCGCGCGGCGATGGTAAAATATTTCCCCAAGTCGCCCCTCTCTTTCGGCAGTCTGGAAGGCTACGTCAACGGAAAAATAGCGCTGGAGGGTCTTAAGCGCGCCGGCAAAGACCTGACGCGGGCGGGATATATTGCCGCCATCGAGACCATAAAAGAACGCCAGTTGGGCACTGGGCTTCTGTTCAGCTACGGGGCGCAGGATCACGAAGGCAGCGACAATGTCTATCTCACGCACTATAAAAACGGGAACTTTCTGGAAATCAGGAACTGGGGCGACCTTAAGAAGTAGAAAGCGGGCGGCAGCGTAAGGGTGGCGTAAGGATCACGCGGCGCCGGATGTTGTCCGGTGCCGCGGTTCCGTGCGCGATTGTTTAAGAGGAGAGAGGATAAATATGGCCGAACAAGGCATCGCATCAAGTGGCGGAATAAACCGGAAAATAGTTTTTTACTTCGCTGTGGCGACCGTACTGGTCATCTTCGCTATAGCGACGGCAAGCATTCTGGTCAGCCGGAGCCAGTTGGTAGCCAGCCAGCAAAACAAGGCGAAAGCTATGGCCACAAGCGTCGCTCACGCGTCGGCCGATCCAATGCTGGTGGGGGAATGGGATAAACTTGCCTCGTTCCTGGCAGAACTCAAAAATTCCGATCGCGATATCAAGTTCGCCTGCCTCCTCAACAATGAGCGCAAATGCGTGGCCTCCAGCGACAATGACATGAAAGAAAAAGATCTTTCCCAAACAGGAGTCGCCGCCAAGTTGATAGAAGCGGACAAGTTTGTGGTGATGCGCGATGAAAAGAACAAAAATGTATTTATGGCCGCCACCCCCGTCATGGTATCCGAAAACAAGGTCGGTTCCCTGGTGATAGCTTTCAAAACGGATGCGATCTCGGAAGCCGTTCTGAAAACTATCGTCGTCTCCGCGCTGGTCGGAATACTCGCGCTGCTCCTCGGCGGCGCGGCATATTACCGCAGCGTAAAAAAATCCATCACCGTGCCCCTGGGCAACGTCATGGCCGCGCTTAAGCAGATTGCCGAGGGCGATCTCACCCACGAGGCTATGGCGATAAAAAGCGACGATGAGATAGGCCAGCTCGGCCTGACTTTCAACGCCATGTCGTCCAACCTGAAAACCCTGATCTCCGGAGTCACGTCGCTGGCCGGCAGTACCAGGGCGTCGGTCGGTTCGGTGGCTAAAACAACCACCCAGGCGTCCCAGAGCATGACGCAAATACAACACTCCGTCCAGCAGATAGCGGCCGCCACGAGCCAGGTGGCCAAAAGCACCCAGGAGATCACCATTCTGGTGCAAAGCGCGAATAAATCCGTGGAGGCCGGAAGCGCCGATATAGAGCGGGTGAACACCGGTTTCCAGGGAGTGCAAAAGACCATCGAGGAGACGGGCAGCTCCATCAACACTCTCAGCCAGCGCTCCCAGGAGATCTCCGAGATCGTGGGGCTGATAACCAAGATCTCCGACCAGACCAACCTCCTGGCGCTCAACGCCGCCATCGAGGCCGCGCGCGCCGGCGAGGCCGGCCGCGGCTTCGCCGTGGTCGCGGACGAAGTGCGCAAACTGGCCGAGTCTTCCAGCCAGTCGGCTGAAAAAATAGCCGGCATTATCAAAGAAATACAGGGCGACACGACCGGCGTGGTTGCCGCGTCGGCTAAATCCATAGAAGAGACGAAAGCCGTCCTGGAACTGGTCGCCAAGATGCAGGCCGGCTACGGCGAAATGGCCGACTCCGTCAGAGGGATCAGCAGACAAGTGGAGCAGATTGCGGCCGTGGCCGAAGAAACCGCGGCCTCCGCGCAAGAGGTTACGGCCGGCGCGGAAGAACAGACGGCGGCGGTGATGCAGATAGCCAATACCGCCGTCACCCTGACCGGCCAGGCGGACAAGCTCCAGGAGCAGGTCAGCAAATTCAAAAGCTGACCGGAAGCCGGGTTCTCATCAGTCCGGCGGCCGGGCTTCCATGGAGCTTCTGTCTACCCTGGCACCTATTCCCTTTAATTTATGTCCGGAGAAAAAGGACTCTCGATAAATATTTCAAAAAGGATCGGGGAGATGCTAGTCTCCTCCGGCCTCATCACGTCCCAGCAGCTCAATGAGGCCCTGGAACTGCAGCGTTCCGGGGGCGGAAAACTCGGCCAGGTTCTCCTGCACAAAAAGTTCATACAGGAGCGGGCGCTTCTGGAATTTTTGAGCAAACAGTTCGGCATCGAATTCGTGGATCTGGCGGCGAAAGAGCTGAATGCGGAGGTCGTGAAAGTCATCCCGGAAAATATCGCCCGCCGCTATAATCTTATAGCCGTGGAGAGAACGGAGAACAAACTTAAGGTCGCCATGGAGGATCCGCTTAATATCGTGGTCCTGGACGATCTGAAGATGATGACCGGGTATGAAGTGAAAGCGGTTTTCGGTTCCGAGGTCGATATAGCGGCCGCGCTGGATAAATATTACGGCGCCAAATCCTCCAAGCAGGCCCTGGATGATATCCTCAGGCTGACCACCGGCGGAACCACCGACGTATCGCTGGTAAAAGAGGAAGACCCCAACGCCGCCGGGGACGATCTTATCTCGCTGGAGCAGAAAGGGGAGGCCGCCCCGATCATCCAGATGGTGAATCTTATCATCTCCTCCGCCATCCGCGCGCACGCTTCCGATATCCACATCGAGCCCACTTATAAGGACACCAAGGTGCGGTTCCGCATAGACGGTGTGCTTCATCTCCAGCCTTCGCCTCCGAAAAAATTCCACAACGCGATAGTCAGCCGCATCAAGATCATGTCGTCTCTGGATATTTCCGAGCGGCGCACGCCCCAGGACGGCCGCGCCAAACTTAAGATCGACGAACACGAGATAGACCTGCGCATCTCCATCCTGCCGTGCGGCCCCGGCGAGAAGATCGTAATGCGTATTCTGGATTCGTCCGGGCTGAAGCTCAAACTCGACGACCTGGGTTTTGAGCCGGAAAACCTGGCTATGTTCTCCAAAGCCCTGAAGGCGCCGCACGGCATCGTTCTTGTGACCGGCCCCACCGGTTCCGGAAAGTCCACCACGCTTTATTCGGCTTTGGCCACCATGAACGAGCCCGACATCAACATCGTCACTATCGAGGATCCGATAGAATACCAGCTTGAGGGGATCAACCAGGTCGGCGTCAACGCCGACGTCGGACTGACATTCGCCTCGGGCCTGAGGTCTTTCCTGCGCCAGGATCCGGACATCATCATGGTGGGAGAGATCCGCGACTTCGAGACCATGGCCACCGCCATCAACGCGGCCATGACCGGCCACCTGGTCTTCTCCACGCTGCATACCAACGACGCTCCGGGAGCCATAACCCGCATAGGCATGATGGGCGTCGAGCCATTCCTGACGTCCTCCACGCTTCTGATGGTGGTGGCTCAGCGCCTGGTTCGCTCGATCTGCAAGAACTGCAAGGAAACTTACGAGGTGAAGCCGGAGCTTATGCTGGGCCTGGGAGTGTCCAAACCCTTTATTGAAAATAATCTTAAAAATGGTAAACTAGTCCTGTCGAGAGGCAAGGGCTGCGATGCCTGCGCGCAGACCGGCTACAAGGGCCGCGCGGGCATACACGAGATCCTTGAGGTCAATGACGTTCTCCGCGGCCTCATCATAGAGAAAGCGCATGTTTCAAAGATCAAGGATGCCGCGCGCAAGAACGGAATGATCACTTTAAGGGAATCCGCCATCAGAAAACTTTTCGCGGGTATGACCACCGTCGAAGAGGTCATAAGGGTAACGGCGTCGGACGTGGATTAAAAAAGTTGCTTTGCAACTTTTTCAGTGGCCACTGGTTGTTTAGGAGATTTTATGGTAACAATGAGCGAGCTTTTCATCATGATGCACGAGAAAAACGCCTCGGACATCCATCTCACCGCCGGCGCGCCTCCCATGCTGCGCGTGGACGGTGATCTGGTGCCCACGCCCTTTGAGAAGCTCACTCCGGATATGTGCCAGACCCTGGTTTTTTCGCTGATGACGGATGCCCAGCGCCAGCGCTTCGAGGCCACCAACGAGCTTGACTTCGCTTTCGGCATCAAAGGGATGGGCCGTCTCAGGATGAACGCTTACCGCCAGCGCGGCGTGGTGGGCGCTGCCATCCGTTCCATCCCCGGCAAATACAAGACTTTTGAAGAGCTGAATCTTCCGCCGGTCGTCTACGAGCTGATGAAACTGACCAAGGGACTCATCCTCATTACCGGCCCCACCGGCTCGGGTAAATCCACGACTTTGGCTTCCATGATAGATTACCTCAACGAGAACCGTAATTATCACATTATCACCATAGAGGATCCTATAGAGTACGTGCATACGCACAAGAAGAGCATCGTCAATCAGCGCGAAGTCGGCTCCGATACCGAGACCTTCGGCGCCGCTCTGAGGCACGTGCTCCGGCAGGATCCCAATGTCATTCTGGTGGGCGAAATGCGAGATCTTGAGACCATCGGCGCGGCCCTGAATATAGCGGAAACGGGCCACCTGGTTTTCGCGACCCTTCATACTTCGGACGCGGCGCAGACCATCAACCGCATCATAGACGTGTTCCCGCCGCACCAGCAGGAGCAGATCCGCGTGCAGCTTTCTTTCGTGCTGCAGGCCGTTTTCGCCCAGCAGCTTCTCAGCGCGGCCTCCGGCACCGGCCGGGTGCTCGCCTGCGAGGTAATGCTGGCCACCGCGGCCGTAAAAAACCTTATACGCGAGCAGAAAGTGGAGCAGATCAACACCGTCATTCAGACCGGCGGCAAGTACGGCATGGTGACGATGAACCAGGCGCTGGTGGATCTTTACAAGAGGCAGAAGATAAGTTATCAGGAGGCCGTGACCCGTTCCTCGGATCCGGAAGACCTAAAGAAACTGCTTCAGAAGACGCTTTCGGTTACAAGTTGATATGCAATTCGCATATAAAGCAAAAGAGGCGAGCGGAAAACTGCTGGAGGGCCTGGTGGAGGCGGCCGACCAGAAAGCCGCTATCGCGCGTCTGCGCGAGCAGCGGCTGACGGTTGTTGAAATACGGCAGAAAGCCAAAAAATCCCCGTTTTTCAAGCCCAAAGTCGACACCAAGGATGTGGTTGTTTTCTCCCGGCAGCTCTCCACCCTGGTGTCGGCGGGAATACCTATAGTCCAGGGGCTTAACATCCTGGAAGCCCAGGCCGAGAATCCCGCTTTCAAAACCGTTGTGTCCGGACTGCGCACGGACATAGAATCCGGCCTTTCCATCGCCGACGCCATGAGGAAGCATCCCCAGGCTTTCACCGAACTTTACGTTTCCATGATCAAGGCCGGAGAAGTCGGCGGCATCCTGGACACTATTCTGGAGCGCCTGTCCGGTTTTCTTGAAGCTTCCGAGGCCCTGAAAGCCAAAGTGAAAAGCGCGCTGATGTACCCGACCGTGGTCGGCGGCGTCGCGTTCCTGATAACCGTTTTCCTTATAGTTTTCATCATTCCGGTTTTTAAAGACATTTTCAGCGGCTTCGGGGCGGAACTTCCGTTCCCGACCAGGATGATCATACTCCTGTCCGATACGATCCGCGGTAATATCGTCTATATCCTGGCGGCCGTCGGCGGCGGCGTCTGGGGAGTGAAGAAATATATCAAGACCGAAAAGGGCCAGGAAAAGCTTGATGATATTTCGCTCAAGCTTCCCGTGTTCGGTATTCTGCTGAAAAAGGTGGCGATAGCTAAGTTTACGCGCACGCTTGGCACGCTGATAAAGTCCGGCGTTCCCATCCTGCAGGGGCTGGAAACCGTGGCCAAGACTTCCGGCAACAAGATCATAGAGCGGGCCATCTATAAGAGCCGCGATTCCATCAAGGAGGGCGGCCGGATCTCCGACCCGCTCAAGAAAGCGGATATTTTTCCTCCCATGGTTATACAGATGATCAGCGTGGGCGAAGAGACCGGCGGCCTGGACAATATGCTCAATAAGATCGCCGATTTTTACGACCAGGAAGTGGATACCGCGGTTAAGGGTCTGACCTCAATGATAGAGCCGCTGATCATGGTGGTCATGGGGGTCGTGATCGGGGCCATAGTCATAGCCATGTTCATGCCGATGTTCAGCATGGGCGAACTGGCGGGAAAAGGCTAAAGGCTAAAGGCTAAAGGCTAAAGGCTAAAGGCTAAAGGCTAAAGGCTAAAGGCTAAAGGCTAAAGGCAGATACATTAACCATTTTGATTGCTGACTTTCATCCCTCATCCCTCATCCCTCATCCCTCATCCCTCCGAATTCCGATTCGGAATTCGGATTGCTTGTTCTTTTTTCAGGAGTTTTATTTTGGCTTTTAGCCCGCCCGGGGCCGAAAAGCCGCCTAAAGTTCCGTCGGATCTTATGACCCGGTGGCAGGGCACGAGGGGGGCAAAAGGGTTTTTGCCGAGGGCCGCGCCCACCGCCCTGGCCGCCCCCGGCCGGCCGATGCGTTTTGCTATCCAGCCGTAACTGCGTGTCTGCCCTTTTGGTATAGCCATGCAAGCCATCCAAACCGCCCGTTGGAACGGCGTATACTTCTTCATCAGTTCCCTAATATCTTTTTTCATAGATAAGGTAATCTCCGGGCAAAGGTGCCAGGCTTATTTTTCAGCAGAAAAATGTGCCTGGCTCCTTTGCCAAAGTGTGGGGCTAATGGGTTTTATGTAATAGCACCGCAGGATTGCAAAATCGGGGTCCTGCCGGGGTGAGGCCTTTTTGCGTTCCATCGGCGGCCTGCTGGGTCAAAAAGGCCTCACCCCGGCACCCCTTATTTTGCTTACGCACTTGATGATCGTTCAGCAATAGTTCCGGCACTTCTTAAACTAATAATATTTGTTCCGGCCTTAATAAGCCATAACTATCGGGTCAACCAAACCATTCAGATCATATTCCATAACATCGGATGCGTGAACCTTTTTTAATTGTCTGGTCAACCTGTTAAACTCTTCGATCCAGGGAGAAATTATAATATTGGAAAATTGGATCGGAAGCGATCTGGCTGTTAAAAAATCAGGGCCATCCATAAGATGATAATGCAAATGCGGCGCGGTTGAATTTCCGGTGTTCCCGAGTAGTCCGACCACATGGCCCTGAGCGACCTTTTGTCCTTCGACAACTCTTACAGATCCGTTTGACAAATGCGCCATAAAACTATATTCATTGCGCCCATGATCAATAATAACGATATTGCCGGAGATAGCGTGCAAAAATCCATGTTTGGCTATCTTTTCCCTGGTTGTGGGCGGACAAACGCCAAACTGATCATTTTCAACGATTCCATCCCGGGCAAAAACAATGGTGCCCGCGGCAGGAGCTATGACTTTTTTATTAAAAGCGTGAAAATTCTTATTTTTTGAACTACCTGATTTGAACAACATTTTAAAATCATCGCTCAATGGAACAAAATCAAACGCGAATTCCTGGGACGTTAGAGACCGGTGATGGCTTAAACCTTCAGCCGGTCCGCATAAGCAAGCGACGGCACCTTTAAGCGGCAAAATATATTTGTTTTTACATTTATACTCTCTCAATAAAAACGATCTTTCAACCCGGCATGTTTTATTTGTTTGATTAAAAATGACGGTAACAGCTATCTTATTCGGAACATAGTCCAGAAGCGAAACAAATATGCCTGCAAATATACTTTCGCCGCTCTTAAGGGAACAATTATTTGACACCTTGATATGGGAGGGAATATTTTTTGAAAAAGCAATATTTAATGCTTGAGGGAAATTTATAAGCCCTTTTTTAATATTTTCGCTTCTATTTTTTATGCTTTGACGCAAATTCTTCCCCCCCAGTATTCTTTGCTCATACAAATCATTTCCTCTGTAGAGGGAGAAAATCAACTCTTCAACAACTGCCGGCGCCTTATCCTCATTTTGAACCACAATCCCCTGCAGCATTAATTCAAAAATATTATGCCCGCCGGGTATTTTATAGACCGAAGGAATGATGGATTTGGCCGCCAATTGAATTTTCATATAATAATCCACATATTTAGAATTTAAATTTCATGAAATACTGCTGTTTTCCGTTGTGGTTCTCTATGGGCTGACGGATTCGAACGCGAGTTTTGAGACCCACCGCATTGTCTTTGCCAAAAGGATTTTCCTTATGTGGGTTGATATGCCTAACCTATGGTATTATGCCCTAAATTCTGGTTATAGCGCAAATTTTTATAAGTTTGGCGGCGACCGATGGGTGGGTAAATTCGCCGTACCATCAAAAGGGTGGGAATATATTATATTTTTTAATAATTTCAGGATTAGGATAGGATAAGGGAATAGTGAAGTGGTGCCGGCGGGTATCGTTGGGGTGGCGGGGCCGTGCCTTTTCGTCCCGCAGGTCGCCGAGGGCAGCGGAAAGGCACGACCCCGACAGGACCCCGAACTGGCAGCCGCCGGGTCACTATATAGCGCAAAGTTCATTAGCCTCGTATTTTGGCAAAGGAGCCAGGCACATTTTTCTGCTGAAAAATAAGCCTGGCATCTTTGCCCCTACGTTGCTTTATTCTTCGTAGTTTAAGATTTCTTTGTCCCGGAGTTTTCTGTGGTAGGTGACTCCGAAGCGGTGGACTTCGTCGCGGATGGCCTCAAGGAGCAGGAGACCCGGATGGCCGGGCTCCAGGCGCACCGGATGGGGTTTAAAGGGGACGTATATTTCTTCCAGTTTCTTGGCCAGGGCTATGACGGGGACTTTCAGCTTCAGTTCCCTCATGGCGCCCATGGCTCCGGCCAACTGCCCTTTCCCGCCGTCGATAAGCAGCAGATCCGGCAGAGACTCCCCGCTTTTAACAAAATGCGACAGACGCCTTTTGACGGTTTCCTTTATCATCGCGATATCGTCGGAACCGCCCGGAGCGTTCTCAAAACGCATCTTGTAGCGCCGGTAATGAACCGCGTTCTTCAGGCCGTCTATAAAACAGACCGAGGCGGCCGCGGCGTGGGCGCCGTGCATGCTGGAAGTGTCGAAAGCCTCGATATGCGCCGGAGGCTTCGGCAGGCCGAGGTCTTTCATCAGCGCCGTGACGGCGCCGGTCTTTGAGATTTCTTTTTCCACCAGGTCTTTCCTGAATTCCCTTATCCGCACCCTTTCGGCCATGTGCTCTATCGCCCCGATAAAATCCCTGTAGTTGCCCGCTTTCTCATAGTCCAGCGCCTTCGAACTGGCCGCCATTCCGGCCCTGAATTCTTTCAGGAGCCTGCCGAAGTCGCCCCTGAAAAAATCCGCTGTCCGCCCGGCCAGCCTGCGGTATCCGGCGGGCGAGATCTTACCGGCGCAGGGGGCGGGACATTGCCCCGTGTGGTAATAGAGACAGGCGTTGATTCTTTTAGGCTCCAGCGGTTTTGTCCCGGGAAAGTCCCAGCGGCAGCGGCGCAGATTTATGAAGTTGATGCGCCAAAGGTAGCGCAGCAGGTTCTTGAGGGGCTCGACTTTCGGGTAAGGGCCGAAATACAGGCCGCCGTCGGCTGTCTTTTTCCGGGTAAAGAAGATCCTGGGAAATTCTTCTTTCGTTATCTTTACGTAGGGATAGCTTTTGGCGTCTTTCCAGAGGACGTTGAAAAAGGGCTGATACCGCCCGATCAGTTCCCTTTCCAGCAGCAGGGCCTCGCGTTCGCTGGCGGCGGCGATGTAGTCTATCTGCCTGATGAGAGCCGTCAGGTTCGGGATCTTTGCGTCCCGCTTTCCGGCGCCGGTCATGAAGTACTGTCCCACGCGTTTGCGCAGGTCTTTGGCCTTGCCGATGTATATTATGTTGGCGGCTTCGTCGCGCATCAGGTAGACGCCGGGCCGGGAGGGGAGGTGGCTTAGATCCATATCAGAACCGTCCGCCGGTGAGGAGTTTACGCTCTTCCAATCGTAAAATTTTAAGCGCTCCGAAATATATCGCGATGCCGCCCGGCACCGCCAGGGCCACCGTGTACGCGGGGTGAACGTCCGAGAGCAGGCGCGTGGCGCCGAGACAGAACGCGCACATCAGCGCCGAAGCCGCCAGGGTTTTAAGATAAAAGCCGGGTTCTACGCGGTAAAAAGCTCCCCTGATTTTTGCCGCCCTGATGAACAGCGCCGCGGCCGCCAGGGAACTGAGGGCGGTGGCCAGGGCCAGGCCTTCGGCGCCCATGGCCCGCATGAGCGGGAAACAGAGGGCGGCGTTCAGGGCGGTCTGGAACAGGACTATTTTGACTGGGGTTTTCACGTCGCCCGCTCCGTAACAGGCGGAAGCCGCCAGCTTGTTCACGCCAAAGCCCGCCAGGCCGAGCGACAGGTAGAAAAGCACCCCCGCCGTGAGGCCGCTCTGTTCGCGCGTGAAGCGGCCGTGTTCGAACAGCGTCCGGCAGATGGGCAGGCTCAGGGCCATGAGGCCCAGCGCGGCGGGAATGATGATAAGGGCGGTGGTTTTAAAGGCCCCGCCGAGAACCGCCCCGAACCTCTCCGGCTCGTTGTCCGCCGAATGTCTTGAAAGTTCAGGCAGCGTCACGGAGGCGGCCGCGGCGGCGAAAAGAGAAACGGGGAACTGGATCACGCGCGCGGCGTTATAGATCGCGGTGATGGAGCCGGGCTCCAGAAAACTCGCGAACATGGTGTTAACGAAAAGCGCGATCTGGTCCTGCGCCATGGCCGCGGCGGCGGGCGCTGCCAGAAGCAGGGACCGGGAGACGGCGGCGTTTTTGAACGGGTTGGATAAAGCGAGACCATAACCCGCCTTTTTAAGCATCGGCAGCAGGATAAGCACCTGGATAAGGCCGGAGAGCGAAGCCGCGCCGGCCAGGCCCATGATCTTTACATTGTCGGCCAGGCCCGCGCCGCCGGAGCCGGCCATAAAGAGCAGGTAGGCGATGATGGAAAGCGAGAAAGCCGCCGGGGCCAGGGCGGGGAGGAAGAACTTTCCCGCCGCGTTGAGCGCCGACTGGAACAGCGCCGAAACATTCACAAAGATAAGGTGAGGCATCAGGATGGCGGTCACCGCCGCCGTCAGGAGGAATTGTTCGGGCCGCGCGGTAAAGCCGTAGGAGGTGAGTCTTACCAGGTCGTGGCGGAAAATAGCGCCCAGGGACGCCAGCGCCAGCGAGACAAAAAATACCAGCGTCCAGGCGGCGCTGAAAAAAACCGCGCCGTGTGCGCTTGAGACCGCTTTTTCCTTTTCCAGCGCCGGGATGAAGCCGGCGTTTACCGCGCCTTCGCCCACCGTCCGCCTGAAGACGTTCAGGATGCGGAAAGCCGCGTAGTAAGCGTCGGTCAGCGCCCCGCCCCCGAAGACGGCCACAAGCCCGGCGTCGCGCGCGTAGCCCAGCACCTTGGTCAGCAGGGTCGCGGAACTGAGAGCCCGGAGGTTTTCCAGGAACGAGGAGTGGGGTGGAGGGGGTGTTGATTTCTCTCGCATAAAATAATAGACTATACCAATATGGCTAAACTTAAGACCGGACGGCATACCAGCGGTATCAAAGCGTGGCGCAAATCCGAGAAGCTCGCCTCCAAGAACAGGGGTGTGAAGACCAGGATCCACGACGCCGCCAAAGAATTCGGCCTTTTGGTCGCTAAAAAGGACATAGAGAACGCGCAGAAGCTTCTGCCCAAGGTCTATGCCCTCCTGGATAAGGCCGCCAAGACCGGCACCGTCCACTGGAAAGCGGCCGCGAGGAAGAAATCACGGCTGGCTCTGCGCATCAAAAGTATCGCGAATAATCCTTCCGTAAAATAATCGATTGAGCATGACTGCCATAGGCCATAAGCCTTAGGCCATAAGCTTTTAAGGAATTCCCTTACGAGTTTATGGTTTTTGGCGTAAAGCTTATGGCATCCCCTCTGCATATGGCTTACGGCCTATGGCGTCGCTCTTTATCTGGTTATTTCAAAGATCAATTGTCTTACCAGAAGTTTCGGATCCCTGCCGGAGGAAGATTTAAGCAGCGCTTCCACTTCCAGGCAGCGGTTGAGGAGCCGCAAAAGTTTTTCAAGCGGGAAAGCGCCGGCCGCGCCCAGGAGCCGGTGGTAATAACCGGGATTCATCCCCAGGGAGTAAGCGGCGCTGGAGTCCAGGCCGTCCCGGCTCCCCGCCGGGCCCGCGGCGGTTTTTTTCACTTTCAGTAATTTCTCGATGATATAAGCGGTATTTATGACTATGCCCACCGGCTCGGCGCCCTCGCTCATCATTTTGTCGGCTATTTCGCAGGCGAGCGGCCCGTTTTTCGCGGTCACCGCGTTCGAGAACTCGAACGGATTCAGGGTTCTGGAATAACCGGCGGACTCCATTATATCTTCCGGTTCCAGCTGCTTTTTGCTGCCGTGCCGCCAGGCGGAAAGTTTGGCGACTTCCTGCTTCAGGGTCGCGGCGTCGGAGGAGCACATCTCCGTCAGCAGTTCCAGGGCCGCGCCGGAAGCGCGCAGGCCTTCCTTTTCCACCAGTTCTCTCGCGTAGCTCACGCCTTCGGCTCCTTCCAGGGGGGCGAAATGAGCCGCCGCGGCCGAGGCGGACAGGCTTTTTATGAGGAGCTCCGCCGCGTCGGTCTTTTTATCCAGCAGGAGGACCAGCATGGCGGCCTCGGAGGGGTTTTTCAGATAGGCGGCAAGCGCCGCGGCCGGCTCTTTCTTCAGTTTCTCGGCGCCTTTCAGCAGGATGAGGCGCGTGCCGGCCAGCAGGCTGGGGGTCATGGCGGCGCTTATGAGATCATCGATATCGGCGGTCTCGGCGTCGTATTCCGAAAAGTTGAAAGCGTCGGTTTTGAAGGCGGCCAGGAGTTTTTTTACGGCGTCGTCCTTGAAAGAGCGTTCCTCGCCGGTGAGACAGCAGACGGGTCGGATTTTTCCTCCGGCCCATTCCCTGATCAGATCCGCCGGGGATAGGTCGGTCATATCAGGGCGCGGGATTTTCCGCCGCCGGCGGCATATTCTGCGGGATCTTTTTCTGGCTGGCGCTGGTGGCCGAGCCGAAGCCTTCCACCGTGCGCTTGACGATGTCCTTGGCCAGGATCTCCCAGAGGGATTCGCGGGCGGCCTCTTCCGTCATGCCCCCGGGCAGCGTGGAGGCGGAATACATCTTTACGGCCTGCAGCGCCGGTTCCTCCCAAAGGTAACGGTTGGCGCTCTTGTCAAGGAAGCTCACGGAGACTATCACGTTGAGTTTATAGACCGTGGGCACCAGATTGACGTCGTACTGGATGGGCGTGAGGATGTAGTGGTTTATCTCTCCCACAATGACGCCCTGGGCCGAATTCTCCGGAGAGACGGCGTATTCCCCGTTCTTCAGGAATTCGTCTATGGTCTTGAGCGTGATCTTTTCTTCAAGGCCGAACTGATGGGTCTTATTGGCGAAAGGCCTTATCGAAATGCGTTTTATGTGCTGCGGCAGCTTCTGCTCTGCGGGCCGGTACGTTATTTCCGAAGTGGAGCACGCGGCGAGCAGTCCCAGGACGGCCGCCGGCAGAATATACTTTTTAATGTTCATAAAAACCCCCCTATTTTGCCACTATACTTACCAGCCTGTCCGGCACTACGATGACCTTTACCACGGTCTTGCCCTGCAGATGCGCGGCGGCGCTTTCAAGCGCCGCTTTCTCCAGCGTCTTCGCGTCCGCGCCCTCTCCCGCGTAGATCCTGGTTTTGACCTTTCCGTTAATCTGCACCGGTATTTCAAGCCGTCTGGAGGAGAGTATCGCTTGGTCGGCCTCCGGCCAGGGCCTGGCCATGAGACTTTCTCCGCTTCCGGCCATTTCCCAGAGTTCGTCGGTGATGTGCGGAGCCAAAGGATGCAGGAGCGTCAGGAAAACTTCCAGATCCTGGCGCGTCCGCGCCCCTTTTTCATTGAGTTTGTTGAGATAGATCATCAGCGCCGAGATGGCGGTGTTGAACTTCAGGTTTTCCAGGTCTTCCGTGACTTTGGCTATGGTCTGGTGGCGCAGGAGCTTCAGTTCTTCGTCTTCCGCCGCTTCAGGGCCTGAAGCGGGCCCGGCGGCCCAGACCCAGACTCGCCTCAAAAAGCGGTGGATGCCTTCTATGCCGCGCATGTCCCACGGTTTGGAATCTTCCAGCGGACCCATGAACATCTCGTACATGCGGAAAGCGTCGGCCCCGTAACGCTTAACTATCTCATCGGGGTTGATGACGCTCTTTTTGGACTTCGACATTTTCTCGACTACGGGCTTTATTTCTTCCCCGTCTTTGGTGAAGGCCAGGCCGGCTTCGCGGATCTCCAGCTCGTCATAGCCGCGGTAGACGCCCTTTGAGTCCCGGTAGGAGTAGGAGAGGATCATTCCCTGGTGCACCATTTTTTTAAAAGGTTCTTTGGCGGAAACATGGCCCAGGTCGTAAAGGACTTTGTGCCAGAACCGCGCGTATAAAAGATGCAGGACGGCGTGTTCCGCGCCGCCGATATACAGATCCACCGGCATCCAGGCTTTCTCGGCCGCGGGATCTATGAAAACTTTCGGGTTCTTTGGATCTATGAAGCGCAGGTAATACCAGCAGGAGCCGGCCCACTGCGGCATGGTGTTGGTCTCGCGCCGGCCCGGGCCTCCGCACCTGGGGCACTTAACGGCGACCCAGGCCTCGACACCGGCCAGCGGCGATTCTCCGGTTCCGGTCGGCAGGTACTTTTCCACTTTCGGGAGCAGGACCGGCAGCTGGTCTTCGGGAACCGGTACGACTCCGCATGTTCCGCAGTGGATCAGCGGGATCGGCTCTCCCCAGTAGCGCTGGCGGGAGAAGACCCAGTCCCTCAGTTTGAAATTGACTTTAGCTCCGCCTATATTCTTTTCTTCCAGCCAGGCCGTTATTTTTTTTACGGCTTCGGGGGTCTTGAGGCCGTTTATCAGTTCCGAATTTATCGCGACACCCTCTTCGCAGAAAGGCTTATCCATGGTTCCCAGGGAACCCCCTCCGGCTTGTGACTTGTGAGTTGTGACTTGTGACTCGCTCCGCTCCAGGGCGACGACCTGGATCACCGGGAGGTCGTATTTTTTGGCAAAATCCCAGTCCCGTTCGTCGTGGGCCGGAACGGCCATGATGGCGCCGGTGCCGTAGGTCGTCAGAACATAATCCGCTATCCACACCGGGATCCTGGCGCCGTTGAGCGGGTTCAGGGCGTAAGCGCCGGTGAAAACGCCGGTCTTATCCTTTTCCAGCTCGGTGCGTTCCATATCGGATTTGCCGGCCGCCGCGGCTATATAGGCGTCGATCGCGGCTTTCCGGTCCGGGGCGGTTATTTCCGGCACCAGGGGATGTTCCGGGGAAAGGACCATATAGGTGGCGCCGTAGATAGTATCGGGACGGGTGGTGAAGACCGTAAGCGTCTTGTCCGACCCGGCCAGCGCGAATTTTATTTCAGCGCCTTCGGAGCGGCCTATCCAGTTCTTCTGCATATGCATGGTGGACGGCGGCCAGTCCAGGCCTTCCAGATCCTCCAGCAGGCGGTCGGCGTAGGCGGTGATCTTCAGCATCCACTGCCGTATTTTTTTACGTTCGATAGGGGATTCGCAGCGCTCACAGCGGCCCTGGTAGACTTCTTCGTTAGCCAGGCCTGTTTTACATTTGGGACACCAGTTGATGGGCATGGTGGACTCGTAAGCCAGGCCCTTTTCGAAAAGCCGCAGGAAGATCCACTGTGTCCAGCGGTAATAGTCGGGGGAAGTTGTATAGAGTTCCTTGTCCCAGTCATAGCTGAAACCCAGAGAGTCTATCTGCCGCTTGAAATTTTCGCAGTTCTTTTTTGTGGTTATCTCCGGGTGCACGCCGGTGCTGATGGCGTAGTTCTCCGCCGGCAGGCCGAAAGCGTCCCAGCCCATCGGGTGCAGCACGTCGAAGCCCCGCATCCGCTTGTAGCGGCACAGGATGTCTGAAGCGGTATAACCTTCGGTATGCCCCACATGCAGCCCGTCGCCGGAAGGATAGGGAAACATATCCAGGCAGTAGAATTTTTTAGCGCCGGGCCTGGCGGGAGTCTTGAAAAGCCCCGCCTTTTGCCAGGCCGCCTGGCGTTTTTTATCCACTTCATGAAAATCAGGGATCTCAGATGTTCTCACGTTGGAGCCTCCACTGTCGCACCCCGCGCCGAATGCGCGGGGCGGATTACCGCCGGCCCTCTAGAGGAAATCGGGCCGGTGCTCCCGGAGGGGGGCGCTGCCCCCCTTCCGCGTTCGCTTCCTTCGCCAGGCTCAGTCGTTTCACTGACCCCCCCGAAGGGGTAATTCCCTTAATACGAAGGAATTGCTTCCTTATCTGTCGCACCCCGCACATTAGTATAATTTTACCAGATTACGAGGGGTGGATTATATTAGTTTTTTGAGGATGCGTACGGTTTTCTCGTTCATTGCCCTGCGCCGGGAGGGGGAGGAGTCGTCCATTCCGGCGAGATGAAGCGTTCCGTGAACCGTCAGAATGAGCAGTTCCGTTTCCAGGCTGTGGCCCAGTTTTGCCGCCTGGCGCCGCGCCTGCGGAAGACAGATATAAACGTCTCCGAAAGGCGGCGTTTCGCGCCCGCGCGGGAAAACCGGCCTGGGGTGGCTGAAAGCCAGAACGTCGGTGACGCCGGTATGCGAAAGGAAAGTTTTGTTAAGCCGCTTTATCTCCGCGTCTCCGACCAGCACCAGGTTGAGCTCTCCTCCGGCCTTTTTGGCGCCGAGGGCGGAAATAACGGCTTTTTTCAGCGGGGGCCGGAGTCTTGTCACGCGCGCGCCGGCCCGCGCCCTGAAAAATACGTTTACGGTCATTGCCACTTTGAGATGCCGCGCGGAATGACTACGATGCCGTCGGGATCTATGTAATAATGCTGGGCGTCCTGGTCCGGGTTGAAGCCTATGGCCGCTTTCGCTTCCAGGGTGTTGAACCGGTCCATAATCACTTTCTTAAGGCGCGAGCCGGCTTTTATCTCGCAGGCGTCCATGATAATGCAGTCTTCCAGCTGGCATTTTTCGTGCACGATGACGTCGCTGGAGAGAATGCAGCGCTTCAGGGAGGATTGATTGATGATGCAGCCGTCGGCCAGCAGACAGTCCGACAGATTGGACTCTATGATCTTGGTGGGGGCGGCGGTAAGCTTGGAGCCCTGGATGGGCCAGAGTTTGTTATTCAGATCCATTTTGGGCTTGGCGCCCAGCAGATCCATCTGCGCCTGCCAGAAAGCCTCCAGGGTGCCCACGTCGCGCCAGTAATTCTTCTCCTCGTAGGACTTCACGCCCGGCAGCTTCTGGGCGTCGAAATTATAGGCGAAAACGCGGTAGCGTTTGTGGATGTTGGGCAGGATCGTCTTGCCGAAATCCAGCGCCGCGTTCTCCCCGGATTCCTCGTGCAGGATCTTGACCAGGGCGTCGTGGCTGAAAATGTAGTTGCCCATAGAGGCGTAGGCCGCGTTCGGGTTGCCGGGTATGGGTTTGGGATTTTTCGGTTTCTCCTCGAAGCCGTTCACCCGGTTCCTGGCGTCCACCATCAGGGCGCCGAAGCGCGAGGCCTGCCTGAGGGGTACGGTCAGGGCGGAGACGGTAACGTCCGCCCTGTTCGCCACGTGAAAGTCTATCATCTGGCGGATATCCATGCGGTAAATATGGTCGGCGCCGAAGATGGCCACCAGATCCGGTTTGTAATCGTTGATAAGGTTCAGGTTCTGCTTGACGGCGTCGGCGGTGCCGCGGTACCACATCTCGCCCAGGCGCATCTGCGGCGGAACCACGGTGATGAAGTGCTCTTTCGTGATGCCGCCCAGGTTCCAGGTGGAGCGCAGATACTCGATAAGCGACTGCGACATATACTGCACCAGCACGTAATTGGAGTAGATGCCGGAATTGATGAAGTTGGAAAGCACGAAGTCTATGATGCGGTATTTGCCGCCGAACGGCACGGCCGGTTTGGAACGTTCCTTGGTGAGCGGGTACAGCCGTTCGCCCTTGCCCCCGGCCATGATCAGTCCGATAGTTTTCATAAAATGTCTCCTTGTAAATCAGGGTTTAGGGTTCAGGGTGGAGGGTGCAGAGACAAGAAATTCTTTACCCTGAACCCTCTACCCTACACCCTGCTGTTAACTGAGCGCATCCAGTATTTCCCTGAGATCCCGGCCTATGCACAGGAAGACCGGTTTGTCTACCACTGTGTAGTTCTTGATCCGCTGTTCCCGGAGTTCCCTGGTTGCCGAGATCAGTTCGTCCAGATGGCGCGCCTCGCGCGTGACTATCATTTCCTGCTCGTCCAGCCCGTAAGATTGAAAGAAATTCTCCTGGATCTCCCTGTATTTGGAGATCACCGCCGCCCGGTCGGAGAGCAGTTTCCTGCGCTCGTCTTCGGAAAGTTCGTACCACAGGTGCGATTTTACAACCGGGTGGAGGAGCATGAATTTGTTTCTGCCGAAAGTGTCCTTCGGGAGAAAGCCGAACTCAAGATCTTTTTTCAGCGCGGCGGTTTCGTCCGTGTGGTAGACTCCCAGGTAGGAATGGACGGGGTGGAAATAGCGTCCTACGCCCACCGAGAAAGTTTTGGCGCAGATGTCCTGGAGATATTCCAGGTTGTCTGAAACGCGCCAGAAGAGGATATCGGCGTCGGCCCTGAGCCCGGTGGTCATATAAGTCCGGAGAAAAACCTTCTCCTGGCAGGCGCCCACCATGTTCTCGAACTCCTGTTTGGCCGCTATCTTTTCATTGGAGATAAGCCGCCTGAACGCGGCGTCCAGCTTCAGGAAGAGAAAACTTGAAAAGATATTAGTCGGTTTTTTTGTTTTTTCCATCGGATTCCCCCGCGGCTTTTGCCGGTTTGGTTTCTTCGGCGTCCGCTTTCCAGCCCGAAGGATATTTTGGTTCCAGAAAATGCGCGCCCGGCCTGAGGATCTCGGTCTGGGTTTCGGTGACAAGTCCCGTTTCCACTTCCAGAATGAGGTATTTCCTGCCGGATCTGTCTAAAAGGGAGGTTCTGGGGACAAGCAGGGTATTCTCGCTTCTGCCCACGAGCAGGTAGCCGTCGAACTGCCCGCCGATCCTGAGGCCGCTCTGGAGAGCCGAAACTTCAAGCCACAGGCGGTTGAAATAAGGGCTGCCTTTCAGGGGCATGAAATTTACCAGCCTGGTTTTCAGTTTGATCTCGCTGTCCTTGGCGTACGCCAGTTCGGCGGTCATGCCCGGGGCCAGGCCTGAGTAAAGCTTTTCCGTGTTCCTGCCGAGGATGACCACTTTTTTCGCCACCGTGAACAGCCGGTCGCCTTTGGAGATCCTGGTTCTGGGTTCCGCGTAGATGTTTGTCACTATCCCCTGGAATTCCGGCTTTATCGGATAATAGTCGTAGACGTCCTGCCAGCGTTCTTCGGTCTGTTTTTTGTTCGCCTCGCCGGAGGAGTCGAGCAGAGCCGCCATATCGGTGGAGATCATGCGGGCCAGCGTCCTGTCCGCGCCTACCAGGTCGAAAAGTTCGACCATCACGTCTTCGACGCGGCCGTCGAAAGGCGCGTAGACGTCGTAGGTATCCTGGGCCGTGGCAAGCCCTGTAACCCTGGTGACGACTTCGAGATCGTCCTTTTTTATCGTTCGCTCAATTTCGCCCACGGTCACGGGCGGGGGAAGATCCGCCGCCGGCGCCGGACGCACGGGAAAGAGCAGCGCGGCAAAGGCGCAGGCCAAAAGCCCGGGCCGCAGTCCGGGAACGGCTTTTGCGGCTGGCTCCATAAATCCGGCGCGGGAATCTTTCATTTTTTATTGGTCTTTAAAAAAGCTTCCCAGGTCCAGGGCATCCGGGCCTTGAATATCTCGGCTATGGCGCCGGCGTACTCCCTGATCTCAGACTGGGCGTGGGAATCCATCCTGAGAGACAGAAAATTCATAAGGCTGCGCGCGTTCACGGTCCAGTGGAACTGGGTGTACTGGGCCACGGGCAAAACCATGCGCGCCATCTCACGCGCCACGCCGCTTTCCAGCAGCCGGCGATAGGCCGCGTAGGAGGCGTCCAGTGATTTAACGTAGATCTCCAGAAGCTGTTTGTTGTCCAGCGCCCCCGATTTCACCGAGCCCTGCCGGTTTATCTTATCCTGGACGCGGAATTCGGCCGGTACATAAAATTCTTCCTGGACTTCGGTATATCTGGCGCTCACCTCATTGTAAGAAGCTACCCGGTGCCGCATCCATTGCCGGGCCACGAAAATCGGCAGTTTGACGTGGAACTGGAAAACGCTGTGTTCGAAAGGAGAGTGGTGGCCGTGGGCCAGGAGGTATTCCACCAGTTTTTTGTCTTTCTCTTCGCCTTTCGACCCGGAACCGAAAGAAACCCTGGCGGATTCGACGGCCCGCTGGTCTCCGCCCATGAAATCCACGAGCCGGACAAACCCTTTATCAAGAACGTTATGGACGCCGCTGGTCTGGTTTTCCGCAGTACCGGTCATTAAAAAATTATATACTTTTAAAGTCTTTGAAGTCTATTGACTTGACGGATTTGATGATATGACCAAAAAGCGCGGCGAGGCGGCCAGGCTGGGAAAAAGCGGCCGTTTTGAAGATCTGGTTAAGCTCATGGAGATCCTGCTGGGGAAAAACGGCTGCCCCTGGGACCGCGGGCAGACCCATAAAACGCTTTTAAGATACCTGAAAGAAGAGGCCGGGGAAGTGGCGGCGGCCGTGAAAAAGAACGACTGGGAAAACCTCAAAGAGGAACTCGGAGACGTACTTTTGCAGGTGGTTTTCCATAGCGCCCTGGCCCGGAAGGCCGGCCGTTTTTCCATCGCCGACGTTATCGGCGGCATAAACGCCAAACTCGTCAGGCGCCATCCGCACGTTTTCGGCGGCAAGAAGCTGGCGACCCCGGCACAGGTTCTGGTAGAGTGGAAAAAGATAAAGAAACATGAACGAAACAGCGGCGCTTGAGCGCTTGACGACACTGGGTTTCGCGGACTACGCCTGGGTGGCCCTGGCGGTTGTGGTTCTGCTGGCGATCTCTTATGTAAAGGGCCGGGACGAAACCGATACCCAGGATTATTTTATCGCCCGGCGCAAGATCCCCGTCTGGGCGGCCACGCTGTCATTCGTGGCCACGGAGATCAGCGCCATGACCATTGTGGGCGTGCCGGCCGCCGGTTTCAGGGAAAACTGGCAATATCTGCAGTTCTTCATCGGTTCGGCTTCGGCCAGGATCATCATCGCCTATCTATTTATCCCGGCTTTCTACAAATATAACTGCACCACGATCTATGAATTTCTCAAACACCGGTTCGGGGCCAACACCCAGTACGCCGGCTCGTTTTTCTTTTTCGTCACCAGGCTTTTCGCCTCCGGTCTCAGGCTCTACGCGGCTTCCCTGGCGGTGTCGGTGATCATGGGGTGGCCGCTGCCGGCCACGCTGGCTTTTTTCACATTTATAAGCGTCGCTTTTATCGGCTTCGGCGGCATAAAGGCCGTGGTCTGGACGGGCGCTTTTGAGGCCGCTACCTTTTTCCTGGCCGGGTTCGTGGCACTGGCCTATCTTTACCTCCACATAAACGGCGGTCTGGGCGCGATAACTGAGATCGCCGGCAAGGCCGGAAAGCTTTCGCTGTTTAACCTGGGGTGGGGGCTGAAAGATCCCAATGTGTTGTGGATAGCCGTTCTTAACGGAGTTTTCGGTTCCATGGCCGCATTCGGCACCGACCAGGAACTTATGCAACGTCTGCTGACGCTGGAGACCAGGGAGGCCAGTCAAAAAACTATAATCCTCACCATTTTCGCGACTATTCCGCTCCTGATGCTGTATCTGTCGGTCGGGACCCTGCTGTTCGTGTTCTACAGCCAGAACCCGGCCCTGCCGCTGCCGGACAACTCCGACAAGATCCTCTCTCATTTCACCGCGCATGTCCTGCCGGCAGGGCTTAAGGGTATTGTTCTGATGGCTGTCATCATGGCGAGCATAGATTCGCCGCTGAGTTCTCTTTCTTCTTCTTTCGTCACCGATATTTACCGCCCCCTCCTGAAAAAAAACGGGACGGAGAAGCATTATCTGCTGGTTTCCCGCCTGAGCGTGGCGGCTTTCGGCATAGTACTGGCTTTTATCGCCTACAGCTGCCGCAGCGCGGAAGGGATGCTGTGGCTGGCTTACAAGGTAAACGGCGTGACCGCGGGCAGCCTGCTCGGCGTGTTCCTGCTGGGGCTGCTCACCAGCCGGAGAGCCAATAACGGCAACGTGGCGGCTATGTTCGTCAGCGCGGCGGCGGCGGGCGCGGCCCTTTATCTTTCCGAGACGGGGCGTCTCGCCCTGGGCTGGAGCTGGATGATAGTGATAGGCACTTTGCTGACTTTCGCCCTTGGCTGGCTGCTGGGCCCCGTTTTCGACAAAAAACCCCGCGACAATAATGCCGCGGGGTTATAAAGTCCGGCTCGGCTATCGTTGCCGGGTTACTAACCTGAAAGTTGCAGTTGCAACTTTCCGCCCGCATAGCGGGCGCCCTCCGGGAGGCATACACCTCGTCGGGCCAGGCGCGCATAGCGCTGGGCCCGCCGCCCGCTTCGCGGGGAATCCTGCAGAATAATTCTGTCCGCCTGATTTTCCTATGGAAACCGCTTCCAACTGCAGGATTCAGGCTAACTACTGGTTACTGTTTTTCAGTTGTGTTTCAGGATCTGTTCTTTTCTTTTTTTGATCTCTTCTTCCAGCGTTTCCAGTTTTTCCTTGGCTTTTTCCGTGGTGTCTTCCACCCAGTCGTGGATCTTTTCGCGCGTGTCCTTGCCTTTTGCCGGGGCGAAAAGGATGCCGAGCGCCGCGCCGATTATCCCGCCGAGCACGAAAGCCGATAAGATCTCACCGCTTTTGTTTTCCGACATGATGCCTCCTGAATTCCGAGTAAAGCGCAAACGTTATAACTTACGCCGCTAACTCCTATTCTGGTACATTGCCGCGTCCGTTGTCAATCCACTAGGAGCGCGTGTCAACTCATCTAAGAATGTTACCCAAGCCATAGTCGTCATGCCCCTTTCTCTTTTTGCTTCTTTTTCTCTTTGTGGATGACTGTTGATAATGTTGAGCACTGCCGTGCTGGGTTCACGGGGCCTGTCAGGGGCCCGGAACGCGGAACCGGCGTCGGCCACACCGTGGCCGCGCCTCCGTTCCTCGGCCTCCGCGCTTCGTATGCTCGGCCTCCGGACGGTTCCGCTTATCCGGCTCCCCTGCCACCCGTTCCATTGATAATTCATAATGTCCCCAACATCCTTTCCTTGCGATGCCCGCTGCGCATTTTAGCTACATCCTGACTTACCCGCGGAACACAGTACGGCGGATAATCCCCGATTTCAAGTGTCCAGTTCGGCTTTATCCGCGCTGCTGGAACTTCACGGCTCGGCCTGACCCGTGTGGACAGTTTCCATATTCGGATTAATTTGGCCTCAACAATCTCGGACAACTCAAACGGGTTCATGGTCTTGCGCTGCTCGTATAGGGCTGCAATTTTCTCCCGGTCGCCCAGCCCCGAATCCCTTAGCCTGTCCAAAGGCGTTTGCGCCTCTCCATAAACACGCTTGATACGGGACCCTATGCGTATTTTATTAGCCAGCTTTACCGACGGCAGGAAGATGTTAGTTAATAGGCGCCACTCATTGCGATAAAGGTCGTTCATCGCCGCCACCGCTTCTTCCGTGTCATAGCGGTCCCAGCCGATAAGCTGCCGCACGTGTGTACTGTTTTTCTGCTCGATGTGCGCCTGGTCGTCTTTTTTGTTGGGGCGGCTGCGGAACCGCTGGATGTCATTGGTCTCGCAATACCGTTTCATGGGATGATTTATAAATTCGTCCCCGTTATCGGTATCCACGCCTTTCTGCTTGAATGGCATAGCTTGCCGCATTATTTCAGCGCCGAGTACAATATTTACGGCGCTTTTCCCCAAGATGGCCAGCGATTCCACCCAACCAGAAAACAGGTCTACCTGGTTGAAGCTATAGGCGAAAGTGCCGAAGGCGTTGGGGCCGGAATGACTGACTGTATCCGATTCCAGCCACCCCGGTTCTGGCACGTTCCAGGATTCTGTCTGGATAGGTATTGCCTGCCTTAGCCAGCGGCCCGGTCGTGTCTTGCCATACACCTTGCGCTTGAGGCGGGTTTTATACGGTCCCAGCCGTCTGTCCATGGTGGCGGCGCTCATGTTAAGCAAAAGCCGCTCCTCCTCGGAACTTAGAGGCCATTTCTGCTTTATATGCGGTAACCACAGCGGCAGTGCTGCCTTCAGCCGTACTGACCATGGCCGTTGCGCTGCGATCCAGACCTCCTCCAGTATCCGTATAAGCCGGTTGGGGTATATGGGGTCACGGAGGCGGCAGATCACTTCCGCAGGTGGCTTGCGGATCACCCGGATGGCATGTTTTCTGTGGCAGGCGAGTGTCTGGCTGACCTGCTCAAGTATTCGGCTCTTTTCTTTCTTCCCGTTCGCGTTTTTATAGATAGTGCGCATTTGTATCACGTATTCCCTCTTGGCGGAAAGGGTCATCTGGATGCCTCCCGGACGGTAAAACCGTTCGGTAACATTTTAGATGAGTTGATAACCCACCGGTGGGTAACATTTTACGTGAGTTGAAGCGGAGCGTTAACAGTTTTCCAAAAAAATGCTAATATTGATATTGCAGTCATACCACAGATGCCGCGGTAGCTCAGTGGTAGAGCACTGGTCTGAAAAACCAGGTGTCGTTGGTTCGATCCCAACTCGCGGCACGTTTTTTGACGGAGAGATATGTCCATGGTTAGTAAAATCCTCATCGCCGACGACGACCATGAGATGCTTAAGATCCTCACGGGGCTGCTGGAGCAGGCCGGCTATAAAGTTATAGAAGCGGAGAACGGCCTTGAGGCCGTAGAGCTCGCGAAAAAAGAGCTCCCGTCCCTCATTATGCTGGATATTCATATGCCGGTGATGGACGGGCTCACGGCCTGCAGGAAATTGAAAGCCGACCCTGTCACCAAGGCCATACCGGTCGTCATGCTGACCATAGAGGGGAGTATTACCGAGATAGAGCACGCTATAATTTACGGCGCCAAGACCTACATAACCAAGCCTTCCACGAAAGAAGAGATCCTCAAGGTAGTGAAAAGCATCCTGTACTAAAAGATATGCCATAAGCCGTAGGCTTTTAAGGAATTCTTTAAAAAGCCTATGGCGTATGGATTATGGCGTGTTATGACATCTTGACAAGCGCGAAGTGCAGGTACTCCGTCTCCGGCATATTTAGGAGTATGGGGTGGTCCTTGGCCTGGGTGCGCAGTTCCATGAGCACCGCCGCGCGGCCGGCCTTGGCGGCGGCTTCGCTCAGGATGTCCATGAATATTTCCCGGGAGATGTGGTGCGAGCAGGAGGAGAAAGCCAGCAGGCCTCCCGGGGGCAGGCCCGCCATAGCGGCGGCGTTAAGGCGCACCAGCAGTTTCGCCGCCTGTACCAGGTTTTTCTTTCCCCGGACGAAGTTGGGCGGATCCAGCAGTATGAAATCGGGGGTCTCCGGCATTTCGCCGCTTTGAAGCCCGCTCAGCACCCGCTCGGCGTCCTCTCTTCTGAAGATAACCTTGTCCTGAAGCCCGTTAAGCGCGGCGTTTTTTTCCGCGGCCTGCGCCGCGGCGGCGGAAGAATCCACGCCCCAGACCATCTCGGCGCCCGCGTCCGCGGCCGTGAGGGCGAAAGCGCCCAGGTAAGTGTAAAGGTCAAGGACTTTCCGCCCTTTGAAGTAGGGTTTCAGGAAAGCCCTGTTCTCGCTCTGGTCGAAATACCAGCCGGTCTTCTGTCCGGAGGTGAGGGGAACGTTGTATTTAAGTCCGTTCTCGTTTATCAGGATGGATGCCGGAACGTCGCCGTAGGCGGTTTCCGTGTAGAGTTTCAGGCCTTCGAGCTTGCGGAACTCGTGCGTGTTGCGGTAGTAGATGCCGCGGGGCTTATAGAGCGCGCGCAGATGTTTGGTTATCTCATCTTTAAGGAGTTCCGCGCCGGCGGAAATTATCTCCGCCACCAGGATGTCCGCGTATTTATCCACCACCAGTCCCGGCAGGCCGTCCGATTCGCCGAAGAACATTCGGCCGCTTTCCGTTATGCCCAGCGACTTTCGGTACTCCATGGCCCGGCGAAGCCTGGCCGGCACAAAATCTTCCTCCAGCTCCAGCGTTCCGGTTTTAAGGAGCCGTACCGCGATGAGGCTGTGGGGATTGAAAAAACCGACCCCGGCCGGAGCGCCGGAACTGAGCAGCACGCCGCAGAGCTCTCCGGCTGGTATGGTCTTGTCGATTTTTTCTAGTTCGTTGGAAAAGATCCACGGATGCCCCTGGCGGAGCCGTCTTTCGCCGGAGAATTTCAGTTTTAACGTTTTAAGGGCGGATTTTTGCATAGTGAGGGATCCTTTTTACTCCAGCGAGGTTATCGCTTCCACTTCGCTGCCTTCTTTTACCCCGAAAGCTCCGGCGAAATTCCCGTTCCTGATGGAAAACTCCAGAAAACCGAAAGAGCCGATCAGGGCAAGCGGCTCTCCCTCTGGCACGGAAGCGTAGGTGAGTTTGAGGCCTTTAAGTATTCTGTCCGAGACCGTGAAAATGGATTTAGCGCTCAGGTACTGCTGCGTGATATTGGTTATGGCGTTGCCGAAATGGTCCACGGCTATGACGGTCCCGGTGATCCGGTTCCCGGCCTTTTCCGGGCGGGGATAGGGGAATTTTCTGTAATCCCGCAATAAAGGCCCGATCTTTTTCTCAGGCAGGCCCCCGGCGATGGCTGCCGCCACGGGCGCCATGATGTCGCGGCCGTGAAAGGTGGAACTGATGCGCGGCAGGAAAAGGTCGGAGTTGTTTATGAAACGAACCTCTGTGATCTTTTCGCGTTCTTCCACCCAGCTCAGGATGCCGTTATCCGGGGCTATGAACTGGTGTTTTTTTGTTTTGGCCCAAAGTATGCCCCGCCCGGTGCCGACCAAAGGATCCACCACCGTCAGGAAAAGGGTGTTTTTCGGCATATACGGCATAGCCGCCATCAGATAGAAAGCGGCCGTCTGGATGTCCTGGGGCGGGATCTGATGAGTGATATCTATGATCGTCAGTTTCGGCGCCCTGGACAGCAGCACCCCTTTCATCGACGCCACGAAAGGGTCGTTGGTGCCGAAATCGGAAAGCAAGGCGATGAATCGTGTCTTCATAATGCTGTCGCAGGTCACGGGAACAGCAAGGGTCAGCCTTGCCGCTCCTACTCCTGGTGTACGTGGTGAACCGTGGAGCCGGGCATGGTAAGAGGCATCTTCTGCCGGCAGAGCGGGCAGTTATCCGGAGTAAAAAGCTGCAGGGGATAAGAGATCAGTCCTCTGACCGGCACGTTGAGGGTCAGGTCGGCCGTCGAGCGGTCGACTATCGCCACGACGCCTATGACCTTGGCGCCGTATCCCCGGGCCAGGTTTATGGCCTCCGAGCAGAGGCGGCCGGTATTCAGCACGTCGTCCACGATCAGCGCGCGCTCGCCCTCGGCTATCTTAAAATCCCTTTTAAGGACCATTACGCCGTTTATGCGTTCGGTGAAAATGGACCGGGCTTTTTTGACGCGGGCGACTTCCTGGCCGATGACCACCGCCCCCATGGAGGGGGAGATCACCACGTTTATCTCCTGGGAAAATTTGGAGGCCATTTCCTTGGCCACTTTCTGCGCCAGGTTGGGATACTGCATCAGCAGCGAGGTCTGGATGTAGGTCTGGGTGTGAAAGCCGGACGGGAGCTGGAAATGCCCGTTCAAAATAGCGCCATGCTCCTGGAGAAGCCCCACAACGTCGAATTTTCCTAGTTTAGACATTACTTTGTACCTCCCGCCGCAAATTTATCTATTTTAGCCGAATCTATCCCGACGCCTTTCTTTATCGCTTCGCTTATTATTCCGCCCGCTTCCCTGGAACTCATCATGGTGATGGACGGCTTGCTCATCCTGCCTTCTATCGTGAAAGCGAGGGCCGGTTTCCCGCTGGCGTCGGTAAGGGTCTCCGGCAGACTGCCCATGGAATAATACTTATCCGATATTGTATAAACTTTTAACTTAATATTCTCGTTCGTCAGGTCCAGAGTCCCGGTGGTGTATATGGAAAATTCCCTGCCGGCCATGTAGAAGTTGCGGATATTTATCTTCCCGGAGCCCAGCGTGTAGTCCCCGCCTATGGAATTGAAGTTGACGTCGTCCAGCTTATAGCCGAACTTGAGCGCTCCCATGCGGTTGAGCCGGTACATGGTCAGGACGGGGAGCGAGAAGATGTAATAGATCCGGTCCTGCTCCGAGGTCTTCTGCACGTCGTAGAAAGTCCCGCCGCCGGACTTGATGGAAACGTCGCCTTTGAGCTTTTCCACCTGGCCCGCTATGTTCCTGAGGTTGGCGGTCAGGTAGAAGTTCCGCGCGTTGAAATATTCATGCCTGAGAAAATCGGCTTTATACAGCAGGCGGAAAGCCGCGAAGCCGGTGGGGACGGAATTCTTGACCGTTTTAAGCCAGGCCAGTTTAGACTCATAGCGCCGGCGGCGTTTGTCCGGGGTTTTCACTTTCTTCAGTTCCAGCAGGAAGTCGCGTCCCTCCTTGATGTCCAGGCGCCTGGAATAACCGGTGAAATCCGCCGTCTTCTTATCGGTAAGGGGGTTGAGGATGACAAGGCGCCCTTTCATCGGATCCCCGCCCCAGCGGGCCGAGTATTCGCCGGTGAATTTGTCCCGGGAGAGCTGCGTTCTGACGGTCAGGCCGGTGAGTTTGTATCCGGATATCAGCAGCTTGCCGTCCTGGACATTGAGGTAGTTGTTCTTAAAACTTTCGGAAAAAAGCGCGGAAAGATTTAGGTCGTTGAAGCGCAGATTTTTATACAGGAAGCCGGCCTTGTCGGAGGTCAGGATGACCTTGGACAGGGCGAATCTGCCGGATTTATTGGTGACCCTTACTTTGACCTGGGCTATGCCGGAGGCCTCGGCCAGAGGGAGATCAGGAACCAGGTCGTTGAGTTCCGCCAGATTGAAAGGCGGGGTGAAAAAAGAAAAATCGTAAATGGCGGCGGCGCCGGCGAATTTTATGGAACCCTCGGCCCTCAGATCCGGCGGGCCCGATTTTACCGAAAGGTTAAGGGTCTTATCCTCCTCCATGCGGGCCTTCAGCGTCCACCGGGAGGACGGCATAGAGAAGTCGTAAGGGCTTTTGAAAACCGGCGCCAGATCATCGGCGGTAAAACTTTCGGCGCGCGCCTCAAGCCGGATTTCCGGGCGCCTGAAGTTCCTGATCCCGCCCTCGGCTTTGAAAGACTTGTTCAGGGCTGAAAAAGTAAGCGAGAGATCCTTTACTTCCGCCAGCTCCAGATTGAAACCGCTGAAGTTCACGGAACCTTCGGCGTAAATCCGGCCCTCCAGATCCCGCCCCAGGGCTTTGCGCCTGAAAAATACCGAAAGATAGAACGGCGTGTCGCTGTCCGGTTTGAAATCTTTGATGTTGAGATTGACGTTCTCAAAAGAGTAGGCGGCCTGTTCCCCGGGATAAGTGAGGGTGATCACTCCGTCCCGGATCTCGGCCGCGTCTATCTTGTTAAGACGGTTCTTTCTTCCGGAAGGCTGCTTATAAGCCTCAAGGATGTCGGAAAAATTCCAGCTGCCGGAAGAGCGTTTTATCAGCTCTATTTTAGGCGAGACCATGACCACGCTGTCCAGGACAATGCTGCGTTTTAAAAGGGGGGCCAGCCGGTAAGTCGCGAAGATATAATCGGCGGTCACGAAATTCACGGCTTCCGGCCCCGGCTCCGTCACCTTGAGCCCTTTGATCTTTATGTCCCCGGTCAGGGACAGCCTGGCGGACTCTATCTGAACCGGTCTTTTGAAAAAAACCTGGAGCTGATCCGTCACGATGGATTCCAGATCCCGCTGGCTGAACATGGTCTTCACGATGATGAGGCCCGTCGCCAGGAAAAGAAGGGCGAAGAGCAGCGGGAGGAAGATTATTCTCAGGATCACCGCCTTGAATATTTTTTTTGTTTTGGCCGTTCTCATGGGTCGCACCCCGATCTAATGGGCCGGACTTCCTAAGTATATTCTAGCAGTATTTAGGAGGTATAAGAACGCCGTGAAGAGCCTGTCGGCTATGGCTCCCGTGCCGGTCCACACGCTTGAAACGTAGCTTCGGAGCGAGATAAGATCCGGAAAGATGAGTTTCAGCGCCAGCGCCAGGCACAGGCTGTTGAGCAGCAGCACCATGGAAACGGAGAACAGCACGCCCCCTGCTTTTTTCAGATCGCTCTGCACGGGGCCCGTGAGGATGTCTCCGGTATGCAGCAGATGGAACGCCAGGAAAAATCCGGCGGCGCCGGTGAACAGGGGCCTGTAGGGGGTCATGTCCATGAAAAAAGAGGCCGATCCGTAGGCCAGTCCGGCCGCCAGGGCGTAAAAAGGCATGAAGTAGGGCGCCAGCGAGATGAATGCGTTGGTGGCGTTCATGGCCACGTAGCCTCCGTTCTTCCCGATATTTATCTTCCGTACTTTGATCCCGCTGAGAAAGGCGGCCAGGGCATGGCTCAATTCGTGGGCAAAGACATATAAAAAACGGTTTCCGGGGAGGTAAAAATGCAGGGGGCAGTAAAGCGCCGCTCCGAGCAGGAACGGGAGGGCGGCCCTGAGGTTCGCAAGCGCGGAAAAAACCAGGGCCGCGGTAGTGAAAACCGCGGCTGCCGTAAGCGGAGAGATTACCAGGGCCGTCAGGATTTTCATTGACGCACGTGATTAGCGGTCGGCTCCGGCCTTGCAACTCCAAGCATATTGTCGTCGAACCTGGTTCCTTCCAAGGCAAGCTCGGCCCGCCACAACGCCAGTGCCGCAGGCGTCTTTTGGCGGGCCAGCCCGGCCCAGTGTGTTACGGGGGGAGAAAAATCCGTTCCGGCCGTCCTGTACCAGATATAGGCGTATTTGGCCGAGCTTTCGCCTATTTTGAAATTTTTTTCGGCCAGGAGAAGGTTTTTTTTGTCTTCAAAGCCGTCTCCACGCCCGCCCTCTTCCATTCTTCCATTTTTCAGGGCCGTGAGCCCGGCGGAAAAAGTGTTCTCAAAAAAATCCTTTTTCAGGGCCGGTTCTTTGGCCCAGGCCATGTACTTTTCGCCCTCCAGGTAAGCGCTCCTGGCCCGGAGAGTCAGATCCAGATATGCGGCGGAAAAGAAAAAAATTACAGCGCCGGTGAAAAAAAGAAAGTGCGTGAATTTTGCGGACATTTGATCGGTATCATTGTCCTGATTTCTTAACCGGCGGCTGGGTTTTAAGGAGTTTATGCAGCAGGGCGGACAGGATCTGCGGCTTTACGGGCTTCTCTATAAAATCCCGGACATTGGGCTCCTGTTTTATCATGTCGGAGGTGGAGCGGTCGGTATAGCGTCCCGTGATGATGACTATCGGGATACTCACGGTTTCGTCGCTCTGGAGCTCGCGCAGGATCTCAAAGCCGCCGAATTTAGGCAGCATGAGATCCAGGAGGATGATGTCGGGAGAGAGCTGCCGCGCTTTCTGGAGGGCTTCCTCGCCGTCCACCGCTTTCTCCGCCCTGAAGCCTTCTTTTTTGACCACGAACTCTATAAGTTCCCTGACCGATTCATCGTCGTCAACTATGAGCACGAGTTTGTCGGCGGGATTGGCAAAACCGGAATTTTCCATTCATCGTCCCCCTGCTGATATTAAACGGCGCCGGCCTGGCGCCCCTGTGCGTCCTACAGGTTTGTGGTCACCAGCGTTTCGGTGGTCTGTACGCCGTGTATGCCGCGGACCTCGCGCACGACAAGGCCGCTCAACTTGTCTATAGTGTCGGATTCAGCCACCAGGATAGCATCCCAGCCGCCGAAAGTCATGTATACGTCTTTCACGCCCCTGACGCTTTTTATCTGCTGGATGGCTTTCTGCTCAAGCCCCGCCACCAGCTTGCATAGTACGAATGCTATCATAAGATTATCTCCTTCAACGACTCGCTTAGCGGTCAGTGGACAGTGGTGAGTGGTCAGCAACGATATGGCAAGCTCTCTGCTTCCCCTCTGACCACTGGCCACTGTCGTTATATCCTCTCGTTCCATTCTTTCGCGCCGTATTTGGAGAGCGCGAGAGCTTTTACCTTTGCCGTTTCCCGTTCCGAAAAGACGGTGTTGTTCCAGGAGAGGCCGAATTCAGTTCCCAGGGCGCCGGCGATGATGTTCCTGTGAAAATCGGCGTTGCTCCTCGCGTCCGGGGCCTGGAAAGAAGCCTGGTAAAGCATATAGTCCCCGAATTTGCGCAGCGCCCCGCCAAGCACCTTTTTTCCATTATACAAAATATCCAGATTTACCGGCCTGGAGAAACAATTCATTACCGGGTTCTCCGTTTTATAGTCCGCGGTTTTTTCGTTCAGCAGTTCAAAACCGATTCCGGCCCGCGCGTAGCCCCCGGTGATGGCGCGGTGCAGCCGGTCGTAGGTGCCGGCCGGTTCAAAATAGACCCCCGGCTGGTGGAAAATAAAGGAGAAAGTCAGGTCGGTCTCATGCAAGACTATCCCGCCGCCGGTCGGCCGGCGCACCAGCGGCAGGGCGGCTTTTTCCGGCCCGATCCCGGCGCGGACCGAGGCTATGCGCTGGGAGTAACCGAAAGTCACGCCGGGCCCGCTCCAGTTGTAAAAGCGGAGAGTGTGAGGGGAAGGAAGAGTGTCGCAGAGGACTTCGTCAGCCGCCATCTGCTCATAGGCGTCGAAAGGCGGAGACTCAATAATTGAGGCTACCATCTGAGGTTCGGCTGCCTTGCCGCCTGGACTTCGTCCAGGCGCTTTACCGGCATGGTATGCGGCGCGTCTTTCAACAGTTGCGGGTCGGCGGCGCCCTCCCGCTTTATCTCCAGCATGGCGGTAATAAAAGCATCCATGGTTTCTTTGGACTCCGTTTCCGTGGGTTCTATCATTATGGCTTCATGCACGATAAGCGGGAAATAGATCGTGGGCGCGTGAAAGCCGTAGTCCAGCAGCCGCTTGGCGATATCCAGCGTTTTTAAACCTTTGGCCGTCAGTTCCGACGGCGGGGTCAGGACGCATTCGTGCATGCAGTGATCTTTGGAATAAGAGGGGTAAACCTCCTGCAGCCGGCTTTTCATGTAATTGGCGTTGAGGATGGCGTTCTCGGCTATCCCGCCCAGCTCTTTTTTGGAGTGCATGAGCAGATAGGCGTAAGCGCGCGCCAGCACCCCCACGTTGCCGAAGAAAGCCTTCACTTTGCCGATGGAATCAGGGCAGCTGAAATCGGTCTTATAGGTTCCGCTTTCTTTTTTTATGCGGGGCACCGGCAGGAATTCTTCCAGGTGCTTTTTGACGCCTATGCCTCCGGCGCCCGGCCCTCCTCCTCCGTGAGGGGTGGAAAAAGTCTTATGGGCGTTGATGTGCATGATGTCCACGCCTAGCTCCCCGGGCTTTACGAGGCCGATAAGGGCGTTGAAATTGGCGCCGTCCATGTAGATCAGCGCGCCCGCTTTATGCGCCATTTCCACTATCTCTTCGATACGGGACTCGAACAGGCCGAGGGTGTTGGGCACGGTCAGCATCAGGACCGCAGTTTTATTTCCCAGGTGCGCCTTGAGGTCGTCAGGATTCACGCGTCCGTCGGGACCGGATTTGATATTGATAGCGTTGAAGCCCAGCATGGCGGCCGTGGCGGGGTTGGTGCCGTGGGCCGAATCCGGGCAGATAATTTCCGTCCGTTCGTCCTGGCCCTTTTTTGCGAAATAGGCTTTAGCTATCAGCAGGCCGGTGAATTCGCTGTGCGCCCCGGCGGCGGGCTGGAGCGTGAAAGCGTCCATGCCCGTCAGCGCGCAAAGGCGTTTTTCCAGGTCGTAAAGCATTTCGAGAGTGCCCTGAGCGGCGTTATCGTGGGCCAGCGGGTGGAGGCCGGCAAATCCGTCCAGAGCGGCCGCTTCCTCGTTGACCCTGGGGTTGTATTTCATGGTGCAGGAGCCCAGCGGATAAAAGTGGGTGTCCACGGAAAAATTTATTTTGGAAAGTTTCGTGTAATGACGTACCACGTCGAACTCCGAGAGCTCGGGGAGTTTCGGGGCGGTTTTCCTGGCCAGTCCGGCGGGGACGTTCTCTTTGGCTTTAAGCGTGTTTTTAAATCGGATGCCGCGCCGTCCGGGATCCGATTTTTCCATGCTTAAGCGGTTGTCCGATCGGGAGATGTCGTTCATATGTTTTCCCTCAGCGCTTTTTCAAGCCGGAGTATGTCTTCTTCGGTCTTGGTCTCGGTGGCGCAGACGAGCAGCGCTCCCTGGCCGAGGGCCGGATAAAGGTCTTTGAGCGGCAGACCGATGTCTATATGGTCTTTAGCCAGGATCCTTTCCCTCAGCCGCGCGGCGTCGCCGACCTCCAGTACGAACTCGTTGAAAAAAGGCGCCTTGAACTTCAGCGCCGCGCCTTTAACCGCGGAAAGTTTCCCGGCCGCAAAAGCCGCGGCCCGCGCGTTGGCGAGCGCCAGCTCTTTCAGGCCCTCCGGGCCCAGCAGGGCCAGATAGATAGTCGCGCTTAAAGCGCAGAGGGCCTCGTTGGAGCAGATATTGGAGGCCGCCTTGTCGCGCCGGATATGCTGCTCGCGCGCCTGGAGAGTAAGCACGAAGCCGCGCTTGCCGTCCTTATCCCTGGTCATGCCCGCTATCCTGCCCGGCATCTGCCGGACATATTCTTTTTTACAGGAGAAGATCCCCAGGTAGGGGCCGCCGTAGCTTAAGGGGAGGCCGAGGCTCTGGCCTTCTCCCACGGCGAAGTCCGCGCTGTATTCACCGGGAGGTGCGAACAGGCCCAGGCTGGCGGGGTCGGCCGCCGTCACCACCAGGGCGCCGGCTTTGTGCGCCATTTCAGAGATCCCGGGCGCGTCCTCCGGCAGTCCGAAGAAATTAGGCGTCTGGAAAGCCACGCAGGCCGTGTCCCCGCTCAGGAGGGCGGAAAGCTTTTCCGGATCCACCAGGCCGTCCTTGTGCGGCACGGTGACGAACTGGTATTCGGCGGAGTCGGCAAAATAGGTTTTTAATGTCTGTAAATATTGCGGGTTGAGAGTTTCCTGGCAGAGTATTTTCTTTTTTCCCGTTATGCGCACGGCGGCGCGCACGGCCTCTCCGAAGGCGCTGGCTCCGTCGTACATGGAGGCGTTGGCGCAGTCCATGGCGTAAAGGGCGCATACAGAACTCTGGTACTCATAGATCGTCTGCAGAATTCCCTGGCTGGCTTCGGCCTGGTAAGGGGTGTAGGCGGTGAGATATTCGCCCCTGGAGATCAGGGCCTTTACCGCCGCCGGGATATACCGTTCGTATGCTCCGGCCCCCAGGAAACTTAAGGGGGCCGTATTCCGGGCGGCCAGGGCCTTCATGCGCCGTGCGGTCTGCTGTTCGTCGAGAGAGGTTTCGGGCAGGTCGAAAGCGGGGTAAAGATATTTTCCTGGCACCTGTTTCAGCAGATCCCTGATGGAGGAAACGCCGATCGCTTTAAGCATTTCCTCCCGGTCTTTTTCGGTGTTGGCGCTGAACATATGGGGAATTCCTTGAGCAGGGTATAGGGTTCAGGGTAGAGGGGAGAGGGTGCAGAAACAAGGAACTCCTTATCCTAAACCCTGAACCCTCTACCCTCGACCCTGCCTTAATGCGCGTTCTGTTTCACGAACTCCTGGTATGCGTTCCAGTCCATGAGGTCTTTGATCTGGGCGGCATCGGAGAGTTTGATCTTGAAGAGCCAGGCTTTGTCCATGGGGGACTGGTTGATCAGGGCCGGGTCCTTCGTCACTTCGTCGTTCAGGGCCGAGATCTGGCCGGAAACGGGGGCGTAGATGTCAAAAGCGGATTTTACCGATTCCACCACGGCGCAGGGTTTTTCTTTCTCAACGTTCCTGGCCGGTTTTGGCAGCTCTACGAACACTATATCGCCCATCTCGTGCTGGGCGTGTTCGGAGAGGCCCACCGTCGCCTCCTCTCCCTGTACGGATATCCATTCATGCGTCTTTGTGTACTTAACTTCTTCTTGTTTCGGCATATTATTATCTCCTTTATTTAAAAGCCGTGCCTTTATGGAACGGCACTTTGCTTACCTGCGCGGGGACGCGCTTGCCGTGGATCTCAACTTCCAGGGCCTCCCCGGGTTTTAAATTCGGATTGGACATATATCCTACGCCTATTCCTTTCTTCAGGGTGGGGGAATAGGTGGCGCTGGCCAGTTCGCCCAGCTCTTTCCCGTCCTTAAAGACTTTACAGCCGGGCCGCGGTACGCCGGCGGCTGAGAGGACTATGCCTGTCAGTCTGCGTTTAAGGCCGCCGGCTTTCTGCTTAAGGAGGATGTCTCTGGCGGTGAAGTCGCCCTTTTCCAGGCAGACCACCCAGCCGTAATTGGCTTCATAGGTGGTGTGCTCGTCGTCCACGTCCTGGCCGTAAAGCAGATACCCCGACTCCAGGCGCAGAGTGTCGCGGGCGCCTAGACCGCAGGGCACGATGCCGTAAGGTTTGCCCAGTTCCATCATTTTGTTCCAGATCTCCGTTATCACGGCGTGCGGGGCGGTGATCTCGAAGCCGTCTTCTCCGGTGTAGCCGGTGCGGCTGATGAAGCAGTCCGCGCCGAAAAGTTTCTTTTCCACTATGCCGAAACGGGGAAGTTTCACCGCTTCGGGGGCGAACACCTCCATCATCTTCGGGACGCTGGGGCCCTGGACGGCCACCATGGAATAATCGTCGCTCCTGTTCTCCACCTTTACGTTGGCCCCGGAGGCCTTGCCCGAAAGCCAGTTGAAATCCTTCGTGCTGGTGGTGGCGTTGACTATGACCAGGTAGCGGTTGAGCGCCAGGCAGAAAGCGATGATGTCGTCCACCAGGCCGCCTTTTTCGTTCAGCAGGTGGGAGTATACGCCTTTGCCTACGGTCGCTTTGCGCAGGTCGTTGGCGTTGGTTTTCTGGAGGAGTTTGAAGCTGTCCGGGCCGGTGACGAAGATCTGGCCCATGTGGGAAACGTCGAAGATGCCGGCTGAATTCCTCACCGCGGCGTGTTCTTTCAGTATGCCTTCGAACTGGATGGGCAGTTCCCAGCCGTGAAAATCCACCATCTTGCCCCCGGCTTTCCTCATGGTTTCGTTCAGGGCGGTCTTCCTTACAAGGGTCGCGGTAGTCATTTTGCCTCCGGGGTTTTTGGTTGTGGAGTCACCATAAATAATCTAACAAAATATAAACGATCGGGCAAGAATCCCCCGGCTTGTATGGGTGCGGCGGCGCCGAATATTGTAAAATTAGAATTATGAGTTCAAAAACCGAGAAGTATGTTTACGGACTGCTTAAAGAGATCGGGGAAGACCCGGAAAGGGAGGGGCTTAGGCGGACGCCCGGCAGGGTCGCCAGGGCCCTGGCCGAGATGACCTCCGGTTACAGTGTGGATATAGATAAGATCTTTAACGGGGCTTTTTTCAAAGCCGATTATAAAGAGATGGTCGTAGTCAGAGATATCTCGTTTTATTCCCTTTGCGAGCATCATATGCTGCCTTTTTTCGGTAAGGCGCATATAGCCTACATCCCCGACGGGAAAATAGTCGGGCTCTCCAAGCTCCCGCGGCTGGTGGAGGCGTTCGCCAGGCGCCTCCAGGTTCAGGAACGGCTGACCGCGCAGATAGCCGATGCGATCTACGGTAAGCTCAGGCCCAAAGGCGTCGGCGTGGTGCTGGAAGCCCAACACCTGTGCATGGCCATGCGCGGAGTTAAGAATGTTTCCTCCTACGCCGTCACCAGTTCCACGCTGGGGGTTTTCCGGAAAGACACCCGTGTCAGGGCCGAATTTTTCAATTTAGTGAAACCTGTATAAATAATGTCCGCCCTTTAGCCTTTATCCCTCATCCTTTATCCTTTCCCGTCTCCAGCTCTATGCCTATCGGGCAGTGGTCGGAGCCCTGGATCTCGGGCAGGATGAAAGCGTTTTTTACGAGCCCCATCTTTTCCTCATTGATAAAAAAATAATCTATCCGCCAGCCCACATTGCGTTCGCGGGCTCTAGTCTTGTAATCCCACCAGGTGTAATTATCCGGTTCGGCGTGAAAAAGCCGGAAAGTGTCCACCCAGCCCATAGCGGTTATTTTGTCCAGCCAGGCCCGTTCTACGGGCATGAAACCGGAATTGTTCACGTTCTCTTTGGGCCGCGCCAGATCTATTTCCCGGTGGGCGGTGTTGACGTCGCCGCAGAAGATCACCGCCTTGCCGGTCTTGCGCAGGGTTTCGATGTGTTCCAGGAACGCCCCGTAAAAATCCAGTTTATACGCCAGCCTTTCAGGGCCTTGCCCGCCGTTGGGGAAATAGACGTTAAGGAGGTGGAAAGCGGGATATTCCAGGGTTATCACGCGGCCTTCCACGTCGTATTTGCCGAGCCCCAGCCCGCGGGAGACGGAGAGGGGCGGGGCTTTAAAGAAAGCCGCCACGCCGCTGTAGCCTTTCCGTTCGGCCGGACACCAGTGCGACTTGTAATCCCCGAAAGCCAGGTCCTCCGGGGCCAGCTGCTCCGGCGCCGCTTTGACCTCCTGCAGGCCGGCTATGTCCGCCCCCGAAGTTTCAAGGAATTCTTTGAAGCCTTTGCCGAGCGCCGCCCGGTATCCGTTGACGTTCCAGGATAAAATTTTGACAGCCATAAGCGAAATGTACAGTAGATGAAAGAGCCTCTTTACAATCTCTCTACACACCTACCACTATCCACTGATCACTGGCCACTACTTTTGGAGCGCCTCGTGTATCGCTTCGGCCGTGGTGGGGTGCGCGTAAATTATCTCGCGCATCTCGGAGCGCTTCAGTTTGAATTTTACTGCCACGGCCAGCACATGGATAAGCTCGGTCGCCGCGCCGCCCACGATCTGGCCGCCCAGTATAGTCTCGTCGGCGGCGTTATAAACTATCTGGGCGAAGCCCTCGGTCTCGTCATGGGTGACGGCCCGGCCGTTGCCGAGGAAATAAGCCCGAGAAGCTTTGACATTCAGTCCTTTGGCTTCGGCCTGCGCCTTGTTGAGGCCCACAGTTCCCACTTCCGGCCAGGTATAAATACATTTCGGCACGATGTCCCCGTCAAAGACCCGCTGCGCGCCCATAATATTCTCCGCCGCTATTTCGCCCTGCCTTGAGGCGGAATGCGCCAGCGGGGAAATGCCGTTGACGTCGCCGGCGGCGTAGATGTTTTCCAACCCGGTGCGCATATGCGCGTCTACCCTTATGCCTTTGCGGTCCCACTTCAGGCCGAGTTTCTCAAGGCCCAGGCCGGAGAGATCGGCGGAGCGGCCCGCGCCCACCAGCGTTTCCTCGGCCGAGATCCGGGAACCGTCTTCCAGCACCAGGGTTTTGAGCCCGCCGGAGATTTCCACGGCCGAGGTTTTTTTGCCCAGATAAAACTTGATGCCGCGTTTCTCGAACGAGGTTTTTACGGTCCGCGCCACGGTCTCGTCCTCTCCGGCCAGGATGTCCGGCATGAGTTCCACCACCGAAACCTGTACGCCCAGGGAGTTAAAGAAGCAGGCGAATTCCAGGCCGATGACGCCGCCGCCGACTATGGCTATGGACCGCGGCAGCGACGGCAGGTCGAAGACCCTGTCGGAATCTGTCAACTGCGTTTTAAAAGCGTCAAAGGGCGCGGGGAACCACGGCCTGGTTCCGGAGGCGATCACGGCGCAGTCGAAATTTTTCACCACGGGCCCCGAGGCCGTGGCTATGGTCGCTTCGTTCGCGCCGGTAAACTCCGCCCGGCCCCGCACAATTTCTATCCTTTTCATCTGAAAAAGTTTTTCGAGCGAGGTCCGCAGTTTCGCGACGGCGGCGGCGCGGCGGGCCTTTATCTTGTCCCAGGAGAGCATCTCCGGGGTGAAAGCGAGGGTCTGGCCCTCGCGCATAAGGCCTTTCAGCACGTCCATGGAGTGGACGCGGTAGCCCACGTCGAGCAGGGATTTGGAGGGGATGCAGCCGCGGTTCAGGCAGGCGCCGCCGAAATCCCAGGATTCGGCTATGACCGGCTCGGCGCCCAATTCCTTCAGTTTTAAAGCGGCCGGATAGCCGGCCGGCCCCCCGCCGATAATGATGACTTTTTTAGGCATTAGGTTCTCCTGTGGTTATGGGGAAAATTTTCAGAAGCGAAGCGTTTATGGCGCGTACCGCCTCCAGCAGTTTGCGGTTCAGCGTCACCGACATCGCCGGCAGGATCTCGGGGCGGTCCATGGGGCCTTTGGCGGTGAGGGCAAGTTTATTTCCTCCGAAACGCGCCTCCAGGCCGGCACTGACAGCGCGGGCCGGGCCGTTCAATTCGTACGTGTGGCGCAGTTCCAGGAAATTCGCGTCCAGATCCAGCCGCTTAACGCTCAGGACGGAGTCGTTTAAGGTGAAATCAAGCGCCAGATTTTTCATCCGGATGTCTTCCACACGCGGCGTTTCTTTTCCCAGTATCGAGGACAGCAGCCGCATAGCCTCGTTCACCGCCTGCGCCGCGCCGCCGCTCTGGGCGGGGATAAATAACTCTTCCGCCGTAAGTCCGGCGGCATAGTTTTTTGCCGGCTCCGGCTTGTTCAGGCCGAACAATTTCCAGTTCAGCGCGGCTTTTTTTAAGGTCGAGGCGCCCAGGGCCGCGTCGGTGAATTCCGCTTTTCCGGAGGCCGAAGCGAGCCCCGCGTATTCAAAGTTAAGATCGGTGCTCAGGGAAATATTCGCGGCGAGCAGCTGGCCGTTAAAAATGGTTTTAACTCCGCCGTCCAGGTTCAGCGAGAAATTGCCGGCCAGGGAAGAGTAGTGCAGCAGGGTGAGATTTACGTTTTCCAACGCGATGGATCCGGCCGGCTTCCGGCCGGAGGCGGCGGCGTCTATTTCCAGTTTCGCGTTTTTGAGCGTGAGTTTCCTGGCGTTCCAGGTGAGATGCAGTCCCTTTGAAGTCCTGGGCAGAAGGGCCAGCAGGTCTTCAAAATCCCATCGGCCGCCGGTTTCCCGGATCTTTATCACCGGCTTTTCCAGTTCTATGTTGGAGAAATAAAGGCGGTTCCTCATCAGCTGCGCGAGATCGGGCCGGATCACGGCCTGTTCGGCGCAGAAAAAAGTCCCTTTTGAGAAATCCGGGGCGCGGGACACGCAGGGCCCGTCTATCACCACGCCTTTAAGCGGGGAGAACCCCACTTTTTTAAATTTGATCCGGCGCCCCAGTTTTTTATCTTCCTGCGAATTTATCCGCGCGATGAGATAGTCGGAAAAATTCCTGTACTTTACGTACGCGAAAGCGCCCGCGCCCGCTCCGAACGCGAGAAACAGGAGCGCCGGCAGTTTGAATTTGGAAATATTCATGAACCAAGCTCCTCAAGCCGGTTTTCCCAGAGATATCTCCGCGTCTCTGAAACCAGAACCTTGTTCAGCGCGAGGAGCGAGACCAGGTTCGGTATGGCCATGGCCGCGTTGGCTATGTCCGCGAAAGCCCAGACCGAGGGCATGGTGCCGACTGAACCCAGCATCACGGCCGCCACCCAGAGCCATAGATAATATTTGACGGCGCCGGTCCCGAAAAGATACTCGACGGCCTTTTCCCCGTAATAAGACCAGCCGAGGATAGTGGAGAATACGAAAGTGAAAAGCCCGACCACCAGGATCGTGTGCCCGGCGTACGGGATATCGGAGAAAGCGGCTTTGGTAAGCGCCGCCCCTTTCAATCCTTCGGCCCAGTGTCCGGAATTTACCAGCACGATGCCGGTCAGGGCGCAGATCACCACCGTGTCCCAGAAAGTGCCTGTGGAAGAGACCAGCGCCTGGCGCACGGGGTTTTTGGTCCGGGCCGCGGCCGCCACTATCGGGGCGCTGCCCATGCCCGATTCATTCGAGAAAAGCCCGCGCGCGACGCCGTAGCGCATTGCTTCTTTCATGCCGGCCCCGGCGAAGCCGCCCAAAGCCGCCTGGCCTGAAAAGGCGCTTTGAAAGATCAGGGCGAGAGTGCCGGGGATGGTCTCAAATTTGAAAAGCATCAATACCAGGCAGCCCAGCACATAGGAGACCGCCATGAAAGGCACCAGCTTCTCGCAGGTTCTGGCGATGGATTTTATGCCGCCCAGTATTACCAGCGCCGTCAGAGCCGTTACGACTATGCCGCTGACCCAGGGGGGGATATTAAAACTTTCTTTCATCAGGCCGGCTATGGAATTGGCCTGCACCATGTTGCCTATGCCGAACGCGGCTATCGCGGTCATGGCCGCGAAGATAAGGCCCAGCCACCGAGCGTTCATGCCCCGTTCAAGCGCGTACATGGGGCCGCCGGCCATGGTTCCATCTTCCGCCGTCACCCTGTATTTTATCGCGAGCAGGGCTTCGGAGTATTTGGTGGCTATACCGAAGACGCCGGTGAGCCACATCCACAGCACCGCCCCGGGGCCGCCCAGGGAAACGGCCGTGGCGACGCCCACGATATTTCCCGTGCCGATGGTGGCCGCCAGGGCCGTCATCAGGGCGCCGAAATGGCTTATATCCCCGGCGCCTTCGGTTTCGCGCCGGAACGAAAGCTTCAGGGCTTTCCACAGGTGGCGCTGTATGAACCTGAGGCGGAAAGTGAGGTAGAGATGCGTGCCGAATAAAAGGGCCAGCATCGCCGGCCCCCAGACCACGGAGTTGACGCCGTCCAGAAATTTTTCCATCTTATAGGACATTATAAGATATCCACGGCGATTTTCGGTGGACTTTTAAGGAGGTTGATTGCCGGCGGTGATTTATGGTCTAATCTGGTTTCCGCGGGGGTAGTGGAGATTATCAGGGGGGTAAAATGAAAATAAACGTTATATTCTACAGCATATACGGCCATGTCTATGCAATGGCCGAGGCCGTGGCGGAAGGGGCCAGGTCGGCCGGCGCCGAGGTCAAGTTGCTGCAGGTGGCGGAACTTATTCCCGAGGCCGCGCTTGAAAAAGCCGGGGCCAAGGCCGCCAGGGCCAGATTCGCGCATATTCCGACGGCGACGGTGGACGATCTTGCCTCGGCCGACGCCGTTATTTTCGGAACGCCGACCAGGTTCGGCAATATGGCGGCGCAGATGCGCAACTTCCTGGATGCCACGGGGGGGCTCTGGATGAAAGGGGGGCTTATCGGCAAAGTGGGCAGCGTATTTGTTTCCACCGCTACGCAGCACGGCGGTCAGGAAACCACGATCACCAGTTTCCACACCACGCTTCTGCACCACGGTATGATCATAGTGGGTCTCCCGTACAGCCAGAAGGGCCTGATGAAAACGGATGAGGTTTCCGGCGGTTCGCCCTACGGCGCGACCACTATTGCGGGCGGGGACGGCGCGCGTCAGCCCTCGGCGGCCGAGCTTGATCTGGCCAAATTCCAGGGCAAGCACGTAGCCGAGATAACCAAAGCGCTCCTGAGAGGCCGTAAGTAACGTCGGGCTAATGGGCGTTGGGTTAGTGAACCGCAGGATAGTAAAGCGGGGGCCTGCCACCGGGCAGCCTTTTCGCGTTCCGTCGGCGGCCTGCCGGATCAAAAAGGCTGCCCGGTGTCACCCCGCGTTAAACTTACGCGCTTGATGGTCGCCCGGCATGGGGGTCTTCCGCCGCCTTAAAGGGGAGTTGGCAGGGGATCTTGAATCTTAAAAAAAGGCCCCGCTGCGTTCCCCACTGTCTGAACCGCAAATTTTTTTTCGAACGGCCCTTGACAAAACGCGGGGGGGGGGGTATACTTTGTTTGAGCTGATATTCGCTCCCGGTGGTTTAGGGGTGGATGCAACTATAGGAACAGGAGGAGTTTATGAAAACAAAAATCACAGTCGCTCTGTCGGCGCTGCTGATAGTGGCTGTTTATTTCACCGCCGGACGCTGGACGCCGAACAGGCCGGCCGACTTCAGGGATGCGCCCGCGAGCGATTCCGCGATCAACGCGCTGTCTGAATCCGGCGGAGAAGCAGGCGCCGCGGCCAAGGTCGGCGCGCCGGCCAGGGCAACGGACTCGCGCGAAACCGAAATCCGCTTCAATACCCTGAAAGAAATGTTCGACAAAGGCAAGCCCATGTCGCAAAGCAAGCTTTGCACAGGCAGACGGTCGGCCGGTCTGTTTGTCGGCAGGGAAATAAAGGGGAACCTGATAGAAGGGGAATTAGGATTCGGTTGCGAAGCCAGATTAGCGGACAACCTGGGCCCACTCTGGCCTGGTCGTCAGACGAAAGGATTCTCATATAGTATATCTCTGCCCCTCTCAGTCAATGCTGATCTTTTAAGCACAAGCGAGGGCACTTCTCCGGAAAGCAACAAGTTCCGCGTACCGGACATGTTTTCTAGAGGAGGATATGGCGAAGGCGAAATTCGCTTGAGCAGTGATGGGAAATATACAGTGGTTCGGCTGAATCTCCCGCCCACTGCGGTGGCAGGTGCGGACGGCGTAGCTTACCGCAGGGGTTCGCTGGAAGGCTATTTCTACCTCTGGCAAAGGTGAAGTTCCAAACAAAGATAGGTGCCGGGCTGCTTTTCATAGTAGAAAAGCGGCCTGGCGCTTTTTTTGTTGCGGTTGGTGGCGGCGAGTCGGTCGCTAAGGCGATTGCTCCAGCCTGATCTTGGGATATTTGGGTATGGGAACTGCGGAAACACTCGCGCTCTGCCGGAGCGTTACCGGAGGCCAGGATGGCGGAGGGTCAGGTCTTGAATCTTGACTTTTTGTGGTGAGAGGTGGTGAGTGACCGGAGATTATCCCTCCGGTTTTTTTATTTCCAAAAATAGCCATTTTGAGCGACAGTACGCAGAGGTTGTGTTCATTAGTAACGCAAAACTGCGGTGAAGTCCACCCGGGGTCATGATGTAGACTATTCTGAAAGCGACAATGCCTGACGGGGAGGGGCTATGACGAGAAAACTGCTGAAAAACTACGGAGCTTTATTGACTGAGATTAAAGCACGGGTTCGCTCTGCCCAATACGCCGCGCTGAAAGCTGTAAATAAAGAACTTATCGGTTTGTACTGGGACATCGGCCGGATTATAACAGGGCGCGGCCGCCGCCGGCGGCCGCGGGTCGCTTTCTATTCAAACAGTGTTTTAACCCAATCCAAGTAACGGCCCACGTCTTTTGTGATGTCCGACGCTTCGCGTTCGGTGAATTCCCTGGAGTCGTATTCCACGATGCTCTTTTGCCCAAGGATGCGCGTAAGCCGTGTTGATTGGGTGCCGACATTCTCGTGCTTTATGTGAAGGTTCAGCGATTCTACCGCCTCATAATGGCTTTCGCCCGCGGAGCGTAGCTTTGCTTTGATTCCCATTGCCGCGTCGGTTGCGGATATGGCGCAGTGGACTCCATTCAGACCAGCTGAGTTCCACCGGCGTTGCCTGTAGGACTCCAGCATGGTCTGATAAAATTCTTCAGCCTTCTTCAGATAGGATTTTGCTTCGGCTTCGCTTACATGCCTAGTGCGATGTTTCTTTGGGCTCATGGGCCAGCACCTCCTCAAAATGTTTACCGAAAACAACGCGGCCTTCCTTGATCACGTTCTGGATCAATTTATCTTTCTTATCGAACCGGGAAATAAAATCGCGGCGCCGGATTACATGGGGGGAAAGCATCATTCCGAATTTCGCCAGGAATTTGCCGCCTTTATCCTGTACGCCGGCTGTGATCTTCCGGACATCCAGGGAATTCTCAAGCACGATCATAATATCCAGATCGCTTCCCTGTTTGTTTTCACCTCTGGCCACGCTGCCGAACATGATTATGGAGACAATGCCTTTAGCAGGCAGCGCCTTACGTAGCTCTTCGATCATCGCGCTGGCAAGACCTTGCTCACTGTCAAAAAGGGGGAACAATATATTTTCAACTACGTAACGTGTTCTATTAAGTGAAAACAAATATGACGCCCCCACGGACTTCCTGAGGACAACGCCTGTGGCATAGAGTTCCTGCAGGGCCTGTTGTGCGGCCCTGGGGCTTAGGTCTGCCTTCCTGGCTATTTCCCGTCCCGTGAGTTCGGTGCCGCGGTAAAGGATGCGGAGTATTGTTACTTTCGACTTTTGCCCCAGTAAATCTTCTAACAGGTGTTTTGTGCTCATATGGCTATATTAGTAGCTGTTTGTATACATTAATATACATATGTTATCATGCAGCTGTCAATCTTTCTGGCCGGTCGCCCCCGCCGCTTATTCTCTTTCCCCGCTGGTTCGATTATCTAATCCACCCCCCTCGCTAAGCCCGAAAATTTGTTTTTAGATAGTCCTTTGCGACTGAGAAAAGCGTTATATTATGCTTTGTTGCAAAAGTTTGTGCCCCAGCGGTGCCGCTCACGCACGTAAAATGTTACCCACCGGTGGGTGGCCAGGGGAATACTGGGTAAATGGTATAATTGGGAAAGACTTTGATGCGGCTTGCCGCCCAAAACTCCCGGCTTTCATGCATAAAAACGTTCCTGAAATTGAGATAAACGAGCAGTTCCGCAAGGCGCTGGAATTGCTGGATCATACCCAAAAAAATGTTTTTATCACCGGCAAGGCCGGCACCGGCAAATCCACGCTGCTTAAGTATTTCCGGGAACACACCCGCAAGAACATCGTCGTCCTGGCCCCCACCGGGGTGGCCGCGCTTAACGTCGGCGGCGAGACCATCCACTCGTTCTTCAGGTTCAAGCCGGACATCACGCCGGACAAGGTTAAAAAGGCCAGGGGCCGCAACGCCGATGTTTACAAAAAACTGCATGCCATCGTTATAGACGAAGTCTCCATGGTCCGGGCCGATCTGCTGGACTGCGTGGACGCTTTCCTGCGAATGAACGGCCCCTCGTCAATGAGTCCTTTCGGCGGGTTACAGATGATCTTTATCGGCGATCTGTACCAGCTCCCTCCCGTGGTTTCCGGCAATGAACGGGGACTTTTTTCCTCGCATTACGCCGGCCCTTATTTTTTCAACGCCAAAGTCATGGACGGGCTGGAACTGGAGTTCGTGGAACTGGAGAAAATATACCGGCAGAAGGACGCCGGGTTTATAAACATACTCAACGCCATACGGAACAATTCCGCTACGGAACGGGAGTTGGCCGTCCTCAACAAGCGGGTGGGCGCGGCGCTTGAAAAAACACAGAACGAGGGTTATACGGTGAACCTGCTGGCCACCAACAAAGCGGCATACGAAATAAATTCCGCGCATCTCAGCGCGCTTAAGGATGAAGAGCATGTCTATCCCGCGCAGATAGACGGGGGCTTCTCAAAAGAATCCTATCCAGCCGACGAGATGCTGGTGATAAAAAAGGGAGCGCAGGTAATGCTCCTGAACAACGATCCGGCCGGCCGCTGGGTGAACGGCTCGATGGGGGAAGTGGCCGATCTTACGGCCGAACCTGAAAGCGGGGAAGAAGTTATAGTCGTGCGCCTGTCCGACGGTGGTTTTGAAAAAGTGAAGCCGCATGCCTGGGAGCTGTTCCATTTCACCTACGACCGCGAGGCGGGGAAAGTGGTGACCGAGACGGCCGGCGTTTTCAGGCAGTACCCGCTCAAGCTCGCCTGGGGCATAACCATCCATAAAAGCCAGGGCAAAACTTTTGAGAGGGCCGTCATCGATTTCGGGCGCGGTATGTTCGCGCATGGGCAGGCTTATGTGGCTTTGAGCCGCTGCGTCTCCCTGGAGGGGATGTCGCTCACCCGTGCCCTGCGCGGCTCGGATATCCTGATGGATTGGCGGGTGGTAAAGTTCCTGACCAGCCATCAGTATAAGTTGAGCGAACGCGCCCTGCCGCTGGCCGACAAAGTAACCCTTATCAACAAGGCCATAGCCGCCGGGAAAAATCTGGAGATGACCTATTTAAAAGCGGGCGACGAAAAAAGCCGCCGGGTGGTGAAGCCGTTCCGCCTCGGCAGTAAAGTTTTCATGAACCGGGAATTTCTGGGCATGGACTGCTTCTGCCTGGACCGCAAAAGCGAGCGTGTATTCAGGGTGGACCGCATCCTGGAGTTAAAGCTGTGCCTCTAAACCGCTTTGCCGCTAAATTTATCGACCGTTGGAACAGAACCGACCCCGCCCTCAGGGCTTTTCTTTTCGGTGTTTTTTTTCTCGGCATCAACAGCGGCATCCTTTCCACCGCTTTCAATAATTACCTGAACGACAGCTTCCGTATGTCGGCTGGGGAGCGTGGTTTTCTGGAATTTCCGCGCGAGCTCCCCGGTTTCCTGCTCATCTTCGTTACCGGCCTGCTTGCCGCGCTGCCTATCCGTTCCTGGGCGGTTATTACGGGAGTGTTGGCTTCCGTGGGGGTAGCGGGCCTCGGTTTCCTGTCACCCTCTCTGGCCCTGATGACGGTATGGATGCTGCTCTGGAGCATGGGCGGACATCTTTTTATGACCGTGGAAAGCGTTATGGGCCTCCGGCTAGCCAAAGAAGGCGGCCAGGGGCGCAGGCTGGGGCAGATAAGCGGCATGACCAATCTGGCGGCTATAGCCGGCGCGGGAGTCGTCTGGCTGCTCGCGAAAATGGCCGGCCCCGGGCTTTACAAGGCGGCGTTCCTGATAGGCGCCGCCGCGGCCGCGGCTTCCGCGTTCCTTTTCGCGCGGGTGAAAATGGGCGGCGGCGACGACGCGGCGCCGGGCGGCAAGCGTTTTGTCTTCAGGAAAAAGTACAAATATTATTACATCCTGAATATCATTTTCGGCGCGCGCAAGCAGATCTTCCTTACTTTCGCGCCGTGGACGCTGGTCACCGTTTACGGCGCCAATCCGGCCGTAATGGCCTCGCTGATGCTGACGGCGTCTTTTCTCGGAGTGGTGTTCCGCCAGGCTTTCGGCATAGTGGTGGACAGGTTCGGGGAGCGGAAGATGTTCATCGCCGACGCGGTCATCCTCCTGTTCGTCTGCGCCGGTTTCGCGCTTTCGGCGGATAAACGGCTGCTCTATGCCTTATTCATCCTGGACAATCTGATGTTCGCCACGCGGATAGCGCGCACCACTTATCTGAACAGGATCGCGGAGCATAAAGCCGATATCGCGCCGACGATCTCGCTGGGCGTGACCATGGACCACGCGGTTTCCATGACGATCCCTGCCCTGGGCGGTATATTATGGGCGGCTTACGGCTACAAGTCCGTGTTCCTGGCTGCCTCGCTCCTGGCCGTAGCCGGTTTCGCCGCCGCTTTCTCGGTTGACGAGAAACCGTCGCGCGGAGGCCCGGCCGAGGCCAGGCGTGAGATCCCCGCGCTGGATTAATCAGGCAACGCCGAACCGGCGCTCTTGCGCCGGGAATCATTCAACATATCGAGGGGGTATTTTTAATGGGTCCAAAGACCTTGAAAAATTTCCCTTTAGACCCTTTATAGTGAATGGTAAATCCATTATCCTTAAAGTAGGGGCTGGCGCTGAGACGGTTTCCGAGTTACAAGGAGGTCTGTTATGGAAATGGTGATAAGCTTGGTAATGGTGCTGATGTCTTCTGGTTCGGCTCTTTTTGCCGGGGGTATTGAACAGCTTAACTCCTCGGCTGGTATTGGCAACAACCATGAGATAACCCAGTCGCGCGTTATAAATCCGGCCAGGGCATACGACAGCGAGCAGTTAGAGGTGGATGCGCTTGCCAAGAACGTGCTCAAAAGCCCCGATTCATTTACTTGGCACCAAATGGCTAATGTGTTGGTGCGTTTAGACGCGATTAGGGGTAGCCTATTCCTGTCTGGCCCGGAGCCGGAGAGGAAAGAGAGGGAACGTTTCGACGCCCTGCGGCAAGCCGTCGATAAAGTATATCAGGGTAAGGTTGCACAGATATTCGGAGAAGGATCCTGCACTCGGCCTGATCAGGTCAAAATAGAGGCAGAGGCCGTGCTCAAAAGCCCCGACTCATTTACCCTGGAGCAAATGGTTAATGTGTTGGTGCGTTTAGACACGATTAGGGGTAGCCTATTCCTGTCTGGCCCGGAGCCGGAGAGGAAAGAGAGGGAACGTTTCGACGCCCTGAGGCAAGCCGTCAATAAAGTGTTTCTGGCTAAAACTGGACAGATGTGAAGTCAGACAGATGTTCGGGTTAATGTTTTAATGGTCTGAAAAGTTGGATTGAAAAGCCCCGCGCTTTCGGCTCGGGGCTTTTCAATATCTCGTGTGTTTTTATCGGCGTCACACTGGTTTTATCGATAGGAAGGATGGCGGCGGGGTATAACTGGCGGGGTGTCGGACATGGGGCCCAGTGGGCCGAGGAGGAACCGGCGCGAAGTCGCCGGGCCGGCCGCAGGACCACTGGGCCCCATGTCCGACAGGCCCCCGAACTTGCAGCCCGCCGCCATTTTTCCACTTTCACCCAACAGATTAACATCAATGACGCAGGCTTGTTAGCTGGGATTTGGATTAGGGTGCCTCATTGCGGAAGTCAGGTGGAATTAAGTTGTGTGTCACCTTAACTCATTAACTCATGGATTAGCAGGTTTTGGCGGTCAGGGTTTGGAGTTTTTCCAGGATGGTTTTTTGCTGGTTGCGGTCGGACAGCGTCAATGTGTAGTGGAAGTAGCCGCATGGGTCCCGCAGAACCTCGGCCACCGCGCCGCGTATCTCTTCAAGTTTTTCTCCGTCAAGTTCGAAGCCCAGGACCAGGACCCTGCCTTTCCTGAACTCAAATTGCGACAGGAATTCTATTCTATCCGGGCTTATGGCCGTGGCGCGTCCCCAGAAAGGGGATTCCTCCATCGAGATCCGGATGGTAACGGGAATATATTCCCTCCCGAAAAATTCAGTTGAATTTTTCGGGTTATCTCGGTTCAGGGACATTGAAAAGCCAGCCTTTACCTTTGTCCTCGGCGGCGAACCAGATCTTTCCGCCCCTGGAACTCAGGGCGGTTATTTTAAGGGACTTCGAGGCGTACTGCGGGATCTCCGTCTTAGAGAGAATGGTCTCCGGATCGTCGGGGGAAAGCTTGACCAGCGCTTTCAGCCCTTCGTCGGCCACCCACAGGAAGCGGGGATCACAGGCCAGGGCGGTAAGCGTTTTGCCGGGATAGGTGAAAGTTTTCAGTTCGCTTAAGCCGTCATTGCCAAGGCGTTTGGAGATCACGTTCCCTTCCTGGTAACCGGCCCAGAAGTAAAGACCGTCATAGCAGACGCCGGCAGGGGCTTTAAGCCCCGGCTTCGTTTTTGAAAGCAGCGTGAACCTGTCGTTTTTCATTCTGCGCTCTATCTCTCCGCCGGCCGCCGCCAGCCATATTGCGTCGGCGCCGTCGGCCATGCCCACCGGCACGGTGTCCGGGAAAGCGGCGATGCCGGCGATCTTAAAATCCTTGAGTTCGTGTTTGTATACGGCCTGGGTGTACCAGTCGCTTACCAGCACCCTTCCTTTATCGAAAGCCAGGCCGGAGGGATGGGAGTATGGCAGTTCGGTCATGGAGGGAGGGGGCAGTTCCCGGCCGTATTTCCTGAAGCCGTAGAGCCAGCCGGAAACGAATCCGAAGATAAGCGTCATAGCCAGCCCGGCCGCGGCCAGGATCAGTTTGTTTTTCCGGTTAATTTCGGCCCGGTCGGCGTCCAGCCGGAGGGCCGTGCCGCTTATGTTGAGGGCTTTTTTGTAAAGGGGTTTTATTTCTTCTTCGGTCCAGGGGCTTTGGGCGCAGTCGAAAGCGCCGAGTTTCATATAGGCGATGGCCTTTGAGGAATCCCGTTTTTTAAGCAGCACCAGCAGCGGCAGCAACGGGGCTATCCTCAACAGTTCCCGTATCTGTATCTCGGCGGGCGGCTCCTCCCCGTCCACTATGAAGACGGCTTTCGGCCTGGTCTTTTCAAAAACCGCCAGCGCGTCGTTCAGATCCCGCGAGAATACGGCGTCCGCGCCCAGGTTCCTGAAAATGCTTTCAAGTATTGCGCGGTCCGTCCGCGACTCCACTATTATCTGGACGGTATTGGGCATAAGTTTAATCGCTGAAATTTATTGCCATAAGCCGTAGGCCGTACGCCATACGCGGAATGGCTGACGGCTGAATACCATTTACCCGTTACCGGACATCGCCCATTTCCCGGGCCGGAGGCGCGGGAATTTCCAGTACCGCTCCTTCCACGGGCAGGCCTCTTGAGATATATTTCTGGTTGGCTTCATAGATGCGCTCCCAGAGATTGGGGTTGCCGTAATAACGGGAAGCTATGGAGCGCAGAGTGTCGCCCGCCTCCACTTTATGGAGTTTGGGCCATTTCTCCGGTTTCGGAGGGGGCGCCGCTTTTACGGGCTTTGGGTTTTCCTTCCGGTGTTCGGCTTCTATGATCTGCAGATCCAGTTCCCTGAGCCTGGCCTCCATATCGCGCATACGGGACTGCATTATGGTGAGATCCGTCTCAAGCACGCCCTTATTGGCCCGGTAGGTGGCGATGGAATTATCAAGCCCGGCTTTCTGGGCGCGCAGCTCGTCTATCTGCGTTTTGAGGGATCCGGCCCTGGCTCCGGCTTCGCCCACGAACCGTTCGGCGAAAGCGGGCGCGTCGAAACGGTATCCTACGCTGGCGCCGTAGAGGCCGGCGCTCTGGTCCAGGCCTTTCCAGGGTATGGAGGCCGTGAGATCTATTATCCAGGGAGTGGTGTTAATGCCGAGGCCGAGGGCCAGGTAATCCGGGCCCCCGAGCGTAACGCCTTTACCAGCGCGAACCTGCAGCAGATTGTTGAAGAGGCCGCGTTCCAGCCCGTAAAAAAGTTCGCTGTAGGATCCGCGCATTTTAAGGTCCATCGCGATAAGATTGCCTCGCCAGCGGTAAGAATTGCCTATGGTAAGCGCGGTCAGCGGCCGGCCCAGGCCTATGGCCAGGTCGGAGAGGGCAAGGGAAGTTTTGAGTCCCATGTTTGAAGAAAAGATCAGTCCGCCCTCAACCCCCAGGCCCAGGTGGCTTTTTTCCGGGTCGCGCAGGCTCATGATCTTGAAATTCACTCCGTAAAGCACCGGCCGCTGCAGATATTTAAGGACAAAGCTGTCGCCCAGGCCCATGTAGAGGGAGTCCATATCGCCGGTCTTTGCCTGGCGAACCGCATGGTAGCCGAGGCCGGCGATGCGGCTGGTATCCGGCACCGGCCGCGCATAAGCGATGGAAACCTCGCCCGTCGGGGAGAGCGTGGAAATTCTGCGCGCCAGGCCGAAGCGGTTTTCCACGCTGTCAAGGTTCCTCAGGCCGGCTGGATTGTAAAAGACGGTGTAAGGGTCGTCGGCCACGCTGGTGAAAGCGGTGCCCAGAGCGTTGGCCCGCGCGCCCGGACGCAGAAAGGTCAGATCGGCGGCCGCGGCGTTAGCGGCGGACAGGAGCAGACCGAGCATGAACGGAGCGAGTTTGTTCATATCAACGAAAGACACTGCATGGTTCAAATGCCTACTGAACGCATAACCCGGCACATTCCAAATATATTATAATAAAGCATACTCCGAACGTATTAAATTAATATTTCGTTTTCTTTAAGATATGAAATCCCGTTCTCTCTTCTCTCTCTTCGCGCTTCTTTTCGTCTTTGCCGGATCCGTCCGGGCCGGGGAGATCAGGGTTATGTACCCGTCCGAGGGAGATCTGCTGCCCTCCGTTAAAAACACCTTTATCTTCGGCAATATCACGCCTCCGGCCGCCCCTTTCTACATCAATGGAACCAGGATAAACGTTTACAGGAACGGCGGTTTCATAGCCTACCTGCCGGTGAGCGAAGGGGATTTTGTTTTCAAATGCGAACTGCTGAGCGGCGCCACCGTGACTTACCTGAGAAAGGTCAGGATAAAGCAGAGCCCCCAGCCCAGGATTTCCACCGGCGCCCTGCGCCTTGAACTGGTGTCCCCGGCGGGCGACCTCGATCTTTTCCCCGGCGACCTTATAAATGTCCAGGCTGCCGGTACGCCCGGAAAGAGAGCTGTCTTCTCCATCAACGGCCTGGCCGGGGATGTCGAAATGAGCGAACTGCCCCCCGGCTCCGGCCGCTATTTCGGCGTTTACCGCGTAAAGGATTCCGACGAGGCCGACAATGCGGAACTGACCGTCAGGTTCAAGACTGGGCTCTTCGCTTCCGGCGCGCGTGCCGCGTTAAAGGGCCGCGTCCGGATACTCTCCAGGCCCGTGGTCGTGGAAACGTCCACGGATACCGTGATACTGAGGAACGGCCCGGATTCCGGCTACCTGATGTTCCTGCCCAGGGGCGTTAAGCTGGTTTCGGACGGCCGGGCGGGCGGTATGCGCCGCATAAGGTTGTCCTCTTCCGAAACCGGGTGGGTGGATGAATCAAAAGTGGCGGCTGCCGCCGATACGGCGTTCGTTCCGCAGAACGAGACCGGCACGCTGAAATTTAAAAGAACCGATTCGGGATCCTTGGCCTCCCTGGCCATGCCGTACCCGGCGGCGTATCTGGCGGAGGAGCGCGAGAATTCCCTCCGGCTGACGCTTTACTACACTAAACAGCACACAAACTGGGTGATTTACGATTCCTCGGATACTTTTATAAGGCGGGCGCGTGTTTCCCAGATCGGGGAGAATACCGCGGCCGTGGATTTTGAGTTCGCCCCCGGTTCCGAGCTGGGCGGCTACGAGGTTTCTTTCGGTACCCGTTCCCTGAACGTGGATTTCAAGCGGATGCCGTCCGTTCCCGGCGCGTGGCCCCGTCCGCTCGCCGGCCTGCGCGTGGTTCTGGATCCCGGGCATTCGCCCAAGCCGGTTCCGCCTTACGACGGGGCGATCGGTCCCATGGGGACTTTTGAGTCGCAGGTCAACCTGGCGACCGCGGTTAAGCTCAGGGACGCGCTTTCCGGCCTCGGCGCCGCTGTTTATCTGACGCGCGGCGGAGAGGAGAACGTCCAGCTGACGGACAGACCTAAGATCGCGAAAGATTATAAAGGCGACATCTTCATCAGCCTTCACAACAACGCCATCGCCGACGGGGAAGATCCGTTCTCCCAGCCGAGGGGCTTTTCGGTCTACCATTACCACAGGCACAGTTTCGGGCTGGCCAGGGCGGTGCACGACGCTTACGCGAAGACTCTTCCCCTGCCGGATGAAGGCCTGCGTTTCGGAGATTATGCGGTGGCGCGCATGACTTATATGCCAGCTATATTGATCGAAAGCGCCTACCTGATCCTGCCCGAGCAGGAGGAAATGCTTAACAGCGCGGCGTTCCAGCAGAAACTGGCGGATTCGATAACCGGCGGGCTGCTTGATTTTTTCAAGGTTAAACCGCGCGCGGCGGGCGTAAAAAAGGGGAAAAAATGAGACGGGATCATTTCGCTTCGGTGTGCGCTTTTTTCGAGGATTTTTCCAAAGGAGGGGCCGATGCCGGCGCGGGCGTCCCCGCGGAGGCCAGAACCGAGGAGGAGCTGTGGCGTTACATGATAAAGAACGCCTCGCCGCTTGTAAATTGCCAGGCCGCCACTTATTTTGAGGTCAATGAGGCGCAGAAAACTCTGACTTTCAGGCACAGCACCGGTCCGGTGGGTGAAGACCTTGTAGGGGTGAGTTTCGGCTATCAGGGGATAGCCGGCTGGTGCGCCGAGAACCGCAAACCCGTTATTGTCAACGATACGGAGACGGATCCCCGGTTCACAAAAAAGGTGGATTATAGCACGGGTTTTAAGACCAGTAGCGTTCTGGCCGTTCCGGCGTCCGCGGGGGGCCGGCTTTTAGGCGTGGTCGAATTTATCAATTCCGCGGAGGGCGGGTTCAGCGCGCAGGATCTGCAGCTGGCGGCGATAATCGCCTCCTGCGTGGCGCGGGACATCTATATCGGGCGGCTGGAAGTGACCGTGAAACAGCTGAGTTTAAAAGGCGAGAGCACGATCAATAATCTGTCCGGTGGGTTCATCGGTGTGGATCTGGACGGAAAGGTGGTGTTCTTTAATCCGAAAGCGAAAGAGATCTTTGAAACCGGGGAGGAGTACCTGAATAAGAACATTATTTCGCTTTTTCAGCTCTCTCCGGACATTGTGGGGGCGATAGGCGATGTGCTGAAACAGGGGAAGACGGTGCGGCGCAAGGAGTTCCGGTACTCGGTGAACGGGAAGACGAAAGTGATCGGGTACAGCTCGATAAACATAAAAGGCGTGGATGGAACCGTGAGCGGCGCCGGCGTGATTTTCCAGGACATAACTAACCTCTAGCCGGATAAGTCCAACCCAAAACCTGACAGACGGCTAACAGCAGGAAAACCTCGGTAGGACCAAATATGGGCCCTCTATGGGCCTTTTGGCACTGCCGTTTTCGACGTTCCTGGGGTATCATATGAGTATGGCAAACACTAATACAACGCATACGGTATCCGCCGCTTTGGCGGCGGTTGTTTTTATCTTTTCCTCTTTACTGGCTTCCCCTTGCGGGGTTTCCGCGGCCGGTGCCGCCTATCAGGAACTCGCTTCCCGGGTTGAGGTAACCGGCGTCCCCGTCCCGGCGGTTCCGGAAGTTTCCCGGGCCGCGGTTTCCGGCCGCGGGAAAGCCGGCAAAATGAATTTAAAAGGAGTATCCGCCATCGTAGCCATGAGCGATGACGCGCTGGCCGCCGCCACTCCCGACCAGAAATTGGAAATGCTCAGGACTTTGATACTCAGGTCATATCCGAACCAGCGGCCGCCCAGTGACGGCCCCCGGGATCAGGAAGAGCTGGAAGAGGCGATAATCCGCATTCTGGCCTCGGCCCCGGACGCGGCCTCTTTCGACCGCTTGTACTACCGTCTGAACCATACCTCGCTTTACACCTCAGTGACTTATCAGAGCCGGATACGCGACCTGGCGGAAAGGGCTCGCGCTTCCGTGAAGCCCGGTGACTGGGAGGGACTGCGCCGGTATGTGGACACCGTTACCGGCACCGCCCATTCCGGGCGCAACCTGATAAAATTCCTTATTGACGGGCAAGCGGTTATGAAAGAGGCGGGGCCGCTTCTTATGGCTGCTAAAAATTCCATCCATATAGAAATTTTCCAGCTTCAGGCCGACCGCATTGGCTGGGGACTGGCCGAAATTCTTTCAGAGAAAGCCAAAGCCGGGGTTGCCGTGCGTTTTCTTATAGACGGGTTCGGTTCCAATGTCGATAATGAGCCTGGGGTCAGAAAGCTTATCGCGTTCCTGCGCGAAAGCGGCGCCGAGGTGATAGTGAAAGAGCCGCCTCTCTTAAAGGGCCATCTGGATCACCGCAAGATCGTGGTTATAGACGGCAAGGCCGGTTTCACCGGCGGGATGAACATCGGAGAGCATTACCAGGAAGACTGGCATGATCAGCAGACCCTGGTCATAGGCCCGGCCGTTGCCAGGCTTCAAGAAGCTTTTCTGGAACGCTGGCAGGCCGCCGGCGGCCAGGTTCCGTCCGGCGGGGATCTTTTTCCCGCGCTTATGGAATACCCGGCGGGCGCCGAAACCCAGGTAGTGGGCCACATGGGCAACAGGGATCAGAATATAAAAGCTATGTATCTGCGTGCGATAGGCACAGCGCAGAGCTCCATCCGCATCGCCACTCCCTATTTTGCGGACAAGGATGTAGTCAAAGCCTTGTGCCTGGCCGCGAAGCGCGGGGTCAGGGTGCAGCTCGTTTTCCCGGAAAAAAACAATCAGAAGCTGGTTCAGAGCGCGGCTAATGCCAGCTATCCCGCCCTTATCAAAGCCGGCGTCGAGATCTACGAATATAAAGAACGCATGGCGCACCTGAAAGTGGCGGTCATAGACGGCCGCTGGGCCACGTTCGGCTCTTCCAATCTTGACGCCCGCAGTCTGATAAATAACGACGAGCTTAATCTCATCGTCACCGATCCCAGGGTCGCCGGGGACATCGAAAGGCGCTTGTTCGATGTGGATATCCGCAAGAGCGACAGGGTCATTGAATATTCCCCCGGCCTCGGCGATTATGTGGCGGGGCAGTTAGGCGGATTCCTTTAATTTCCCCAGCGGGCTGGATTTGTAGAGATTTTCTATGAAATCCATACCGGCGTAGCCCGCGAAGAAAGCGGTTTTCCAGTTGCTTTCGGCAAGCGCCCCCGCTATGCCGCCCAGGATGCCGGAGAAGAAGACGGTGGTGAAGAAGTATGAGTAGTTGAATTTTCCCGAAGTGCCCGCTTTCCGTTTCTTAAGGAAACTTGAAAGCCCCCTGGCCACGCCGCCCGCAAATCCCGCTATAACGCCTGTTTCAATAGTGTTCATAGAATCTCCTTTTGAAGTTTTACCGCTTGATTCCTTTTTTGGGGCACAGCCCGTTCAGGACGCAGCCGGGGCAGTCCGGATTCCTGGCCCCGCAGACGGCGCGGCCGTGGCGGACCAGCGCGTGGGCGAACCAGATCCAGTCTTTTTCAGCTATTGTCCCCATCAGGTCTCTTTCGATCTTTACCGGATCGGTCTCCCTGGTCAGGCCCAGCCTGAAAGCCAGGCGCTTGACATGGGTGTCCACCACCACGCCGGCGGCCACGCCGAAAGCCGACCCCAGCACCACGTTGGCAGTTTTTCTGGCCACTCCGCGCAAGGTCAGCAGCCGGTCCATATCGGCCGGCACCCTGCCGTTGAATCTTTCGACGATGGCTTTTGAAGTTTCTTTTATCGCCAGCGCCTTGGAATGGTAAAAACCGGTGGATCGGATGGCGGTTTCCAGGTCTTTAAGAGGGGTCCTGCCCAGCTCTTCCGGGCCGGGATATCGTTTAAAGAGCTCCGGGGTGACGAGATTGACCCGTTCGTCGGTGCATTGGGCGGACAGGATGGTGGCGATCAGCAGCTCGAAAGGGTTCTTGTGGGCAAGCGAACAATCCGCGCCGGGGTAGGACTTTTTCAGTATCCTTACGATCCCGGCGGCATTGTCTTTGCCGGTCATTTTTTCATCACCGTTCTGAAGAATATTTTTTTCCCGTTTATGACCTGGCCGTTCTTAACCTTGGCGAAATCCAGGCCGAATTTTTCTTTAAAACTTACTTCGCGCACGGAGCCGGTATCCTGGGTGGCTTCTACAAGCATTCCTCCGCCGGCATAAAGCATTACGTGGTTTATGCCGGTGAAATTATTTTTTTCGGTGGAGAAGACGAGATCCGCCGGCTTGAGGCTCTCGCGGGATGCCTGGCGCCCGTAAACGAACTGGTCGGCGGCGTTGCGCGGAAGATCCAGCCCCCAGACCCGGTAGGCGAGGTTCACCAGGCCGGAGCAGTCTATGCCGTAGCCCGAGCGGCCGCCCCAGTAGTATCTGTCCCCCAGGAACTGGCGGGCGGTTCCCAGGATTTTTTTCCGCAATTCCGCTGGCGCCGGTTTAACGGGCAGGAAGTTCAGGTCTTTCTCGCTGATCAGGGCGGTATCCCCGCCGGGCAGAAGGATCCGGACAAAGGTGTTTTTCTCCCGGCCCAGGATCCTGACACGCGCGCCGATGGAGAGTTCCGAAAGCGGCCCTTCGTCGAGCGCCGCCTTTTTATTTTTAACCACGGCGTCCGGTTCCGCGAGGGGGAGGAAAGCGGCCGTTCCCGTTTCCATCCATCCGGCGTAAGGAGCGTGGACCTTGTCTCCCGGTTTTCCCCCGCGCGGCTGTTCGGGCGCGCTTACTTCCAGCCAGGCGCCGCGCGCGCCGGCGCAGCTTATTTTTTCAAGCGGAAGGATCTGGCTCTCGATAAGGCCGGGCTCGCCGCCTTTTCCGGATCCGGGCGGCGCGGAGAAAAGCCCGGCCAGCGGCAGGCGCGCCGTAAGCGGCATCCGCTCAAGCGGAGCCAGGACATAGGCGGTGCCGTATTTATTCTTCAGCCAGGCTCCGGCGAATTCTTTTCGGTCATACACGCGCTCCACGGTTTTCTCGTCCGGCGCCGCCGGATCGTTGACAAGGACGTTGCCCTTGCCGTCGAAGCCCCTTATGACCAGGAGATGCCCCTTGGTTTTTTTAAGCGGGGCTTTTTTCAGTTCATCCGGGCCGAAGGTCACGCTCGCCGCCAGGGGGATGCCGGCGGCCAGGTACAGGCGGGCCTCTTCCAGCGAATTGAAGCGGGCGGGCCAGGCGTAAAGGCCTTTGGAGCCGGCGTACATGGTGTTGAAAGTCCAGTTCCCGTAAATATTTTCGGCGGTGTCCAGCACGCCGGCCGCGGTTTCCAGAACCTGCGTCTTCAGGCCGAAGTGGTTGAGCAGCATGGTCAGGGAGGCCGGGCTGCAGATATCTTTAGAGTAATTGACCTGCTGCGACATCTGGGAATATCTTGGCACGTTCAGTCTAACGGGTTTAAAGGAGGCGGGCTTGCCGACGGCGCAGGCTTCATTATAGGGCGCGGATGCATCGGTGTAAGTCACGGAGACCAGGCGCAGGAAAGCCCGCGAGCCGGCTTCGGCCCTGAGCGTGACGCGGTAGCGCAGATACCGCGCTTTAGCCGCGAGCGTTACGACGTCCGTTTCCATCCGTCCGAACGGATTTTGCTGGTCTTTCACGCTGGCCGTCTCCCCGGCCTGGCTGAAGCCGCCGAATTCAAACCACGGGCTCCAGCCGGTTTCGTTTTTCACCTGCGCCGCCAGCTCCAGCCGGTCCCGCGGCCCGAGCGCGGCGTTCGCTCCGGCGAGCAGCCGGTTGAAGGGGAAGGCGGCTTTTATGGGGGCGGAAGTTAAGACGGCTGATACCGGTTTGGAACCGCCGGTGACTACGGAGAGCGCGCCGTCCGGCAGGTCGGAAACCATAAAGTCCTTAAGTTCCGCGTTATCGAAGTCGCCCGGCAGCAGATGGACGATGGAAACGGAGCGCGCGGGGCAGGCGGGGATGCGGTTTTGGGCTTTTGCGTGCGGTGTCATAAGGAAAATTAAAGAGAATAGTCCGCTGATCTTCACAATGGTGTATTGACCTGTTCAATATCCTATAATTATCATGGTATCAAAAAAATCAAGGTGAAGAAACCCGCGATTGACGGCCTATGACCAGAAAAGACCATCTCAGATTTATGGGCGAAGCCCTGAAAGAGGCCCGGAAAGGGTTCAGGGAGGGCGGGATCCCCATAGGCGCCGTGCTGGTAAGGAGAGGAAAAGTCATAGGCCGCGGGCATAATCGGCGGGTGCAGAAGAAGTCCGCCATCCTGCACGCGGAAATGGACTGTCTTGAAAACGCCGGCCGCCTTACAGCCTCCGATTACGCCGAATGCGCCATCTATTCCACGCTTTCGCCTTGTTCCATGTGCGCCGGGGCCATCCTCCTCTATAAGATCCCGACCGTGGTCATGGGAGAGAACCGCACTTTCAAAGGGCCGGAAAGTCTTTTAAGAAAAACCGTAAACCTGATAAATCTGGATCTGCCGGAGTGCCGCGCGCTGATGGCCGGCTTTATAGCGGAGAAACCGGAACTATGGAACGAGGATATCGGGGAATAGGTCGTTCCGGACCTTTTCGTTGATTTTTTTGTTGACTTCCGCGCGGGATAATGTCATAATATTTCTAACAGCATTCCTGAGAACGAAATTTGGTTGCGCTATCTGACCTGGCAACTTCGGTAAGGACGCGCAGAGCGAATAGTGTTTGAAGGTTTGTTTGAAATGCTAGGAGGATAGAATAAAATGAGCAAGAGAATATATGTGGGCGGTCTGCCTTTTTCGGCCAATGACGAGCAGCTGAGCGCGGTTTTCGCGTCGCACGGCTCGGTCACCAGCGCTAAAGTCATCACCGACAAGTTCAGCGGCCAGTCCCGGGGCTTCGGCTTCGTGGAAATGTCCAATGACGCGGAAGCGATGGCCGCCATCGAGAAGCTTAACGGCTCCGACATGGAAGGCCGCAAGCTTACCGTGAATGAAGCGCGGCCTATGGAAGCCCGCGACGGCGGTTCGCGCGGCGGTTCGCGCGGCGGCTTCGGCGGCGGACGCGGCGGACGCGACGGCGGCGGCGGTGGAAACCGCTGGTAAACCAGCCCCAAAAATTTCATAACTGAAGTTTCCCCCGGCCCCTTTTAAAAGGGGCCGGGTTTTTTTCGGGTCATTTGCATTTCGCCCCGCGTTAATGCGATACTGTTATATACGGTATTTCTGAAGACTAAATTCGGCCGCGCGGTTTGTGCGGCGTTTTCAGGGTTATCCCAGGAGGATGGAATAAAATGAGCAAGAGAATATATGTGGGCGGTCTGCCTTTTTCAGCCAACGACGAGCAGTTGAACGCGCTTTTCTCGGCGCACGGCTCGGTCACCAGCGCTAAAGTCATCACTGACAAGTTCAGCGGCCAGTCCCGGGGCTTCGGCTTCGTGGAGATGTCCGATGACGCGGAAGCGCTGTCCGCCATCGAGAAGCTTAACGGTTCCGACATGGAAGGCCGTAAGCTTACCGTGAATGAAGCGCGGCCTATGGAAGCCCGCGACGGCGGCCGCGGCGGCAAGAGCGGCGGTGGTGGTTTCGGCCGCTGGTAAACAGTTGTTGAGTAGAGGATAGAAGTCTTCCCAGCCCCTGCCGCAGGGACTGGTGTTTGCCGGGCGCGCCCGGGTGCGTAACACCAATGAAGATGTTTCACGCTAAATCCTTTCTTCCGTTCCTGCTTTTTTGCGCCCCCTCCGTTTCTTTCGCCTATGAGGGCGACCCTGTAACCAACGCGGTTAAAGATCTCGCTTACCTGCAGGCCGCGCCGGCGCGTCTGAATGACCGTCCGGCCGCGTACCTGGCCGGTGGACTGCTGGGCGCCGGCGTGCTTGTTTATTCTTTTGACGGGCAGATAAGGCATATAGCCGCTAAAAATAGAAGTTCCTCTCTTGACGGCGCCGCGAAGCAGGCGGAAAAGATCGGCAACGGCGGTTATGAGCTGGCCCTGCTCGGCGTTTTCGCCGGCGCGGGCTGGGCTTTCGGGGACGGCAACCTGACGGACACCGCTTTACTGGCGGTCGAATCCTTTCTGGCCGCCAACGCCGCGGGCACGGTCGTTAAATACTCGGTCGGCAGATCCAGGCCTTACGGCGAAGACGGCAAGCGCGCTTTCAAACCTTTCGCTTTCAAGACCGTTCATACATCTTTCCCTTCAGGCCATACTACCAGCGCTTTCGCCGTGGCGTCGGTTCTGGCCGCGCGCTATGATTCTCCCTGGGCGGGGATAGCCGCCTACGGTGCCGCGTCGGCGACCGCTTTGCAGCGGATATATTCCGACAAGCATTGGGCCTCCGACGTTTTTTCCGGCGCTGTCCTGGGTACGGCCGTGGGAAGAGCGGTAGTCCGGCCGGCGGAGGGACGTGCCGGAGAAAATGTCCGCTTTTTTCCCGTCTACGGCCCTGGTTTTTCCGGCGCGCTGGCCGCGCTGCCCTTTTGAGGGCCTGCGTCCGGGAGGCATTTGCCGGTTCCGGCCTGGGTACTTTGGCACTTTGAAACCGCCGGGCCGCCGTCTATACTATAGTATGGATCATGGCGCGATAAGTTATATGGCTGACTGCAATGTATAAACGACTCCCTTTTCTTCTGCTTCTTCTCTGCGCTTCGAATCTCCGGGCCCAGCTCACGGTAAGCATCATTGACGTCGGGCAGGGCGACGCTATTTATATCGAACTGCCCTCCGGCGGCAATGTTCTCATAGACGGCGGCCCTTCGGGGGAGCCGATCCGCAATTTCCTGAAAGCGAAAGGCGTTACCAGGATAGATCATCTGGTGCTGACGCACCCGCATAGCGACCATTACCGCGGCCTTAAGAAAGTCTTCGCCGTCGCTGATGTTAAGAATTTTTACGATACCATGGCTGAAAATATAGACGCCGTCGGTGACAATAATCTGCGCGAACTGGCCGCCGCGGAGCCGGGCTGCGAAACCCATTTTCCCGTGGCGGGCGCCGAGCTTAAGTGGGATCGCCGGGTCACCGTGAAAGTACTCAATTCATGTTCCGAGGTCGTGCGGAGCCGGGACAATGACGTGATAAACAACTGCTCCCTTGTCCTGAGATTCTATTACAACGGTACGGGTATGCTTTTCATGGGTGACGCTGAGGCCGCGATAGAAGACGCGATGACGCGTGCTTTTAAATCAGGTCTTAATTCCCAGATCCTGAAGGTGGGGCATCACGGATCGCGCTACTCCTCCACGAGCAAGTTCCTGGCGCGCGTTCAGCCTAAATACGCTTATGTTTCGTTCGGCGCGGACAATGTTTACGGGCATCCCCACATGGAGGCCCTGGAACGTCTTTGGGTGACAGGCGCGGCGATAATCTCTACCACCGGCGGTACGCAGTCGTTTACCATCCCGGCCATGAAAAGGGGCCAGATTTTACCTGTCGAACCGATATTCAGCGGGCCCGCGATGACGGCGGCGCCGAGGTTCGTGGATATGACGCTTACCTGGACTCCGGATCCTCATACGGGGATCGGTCTTAATTCTCCCGCCATGACCCAACTGGCCGGGGCTGCCGCTCCGGAAATCGCGGTGAAATAGTTTCAGTTTTAATCTGAAAGTTGCAGATGGGAAAACCATTCAGGCGTGCGTTCATAGAGATAACCAACGCGTGCAATCTGTCCTGCGGATTTTGCGCCGCCACTTCCCGTCCGCCCGCCTTTATGTCCCCGGAGGAATTCGAAGCCGCGGCCGCGCAGGTGGAACCGCTGGCGGCCGTGGTTTCGCTTCACGTGATGGGGGAGCCTTTCACTCATCCCCGGCTTCCGGAGATCCTGGGGAGCTGTTCCCGCCTCGGACTTAAGATCAACCTGGTGACCAATGGAACCCTGCTGGACAGGTTCGGCCCCTCTGTTTTCACCGAAAAATGCCTGAGCCAGCTCTCTTTTTCGCTGCACGCGCTGGCCGCGCTGCCGCCGCGGCGGAGGCTTGAAAAACTTGGCCGCCTTATTGAATTCGCGGAGAACAAGCCGGAGAGCCTTACAGTGGGCTTCCGGTTAAGGGGAAGCGGGGACGATTCTTTTGTAAAAGAAACATCGGCCTATGTGCTGAATTCATTCGCCAAAAGCGCCGGCCTCAGGCGGACGGATCGCGGCATAAAGCTGCGGGACAAGGTCTATCTGAATTTCGGAGCATTATTCGAGTGGCCCGGCCGGGGGCCCGGCAGGGAGAAGAACGGCTGTCTGGGTCTGCGGCATCATTTCGCCGTGCTCTGCGGCGGGGAAGTGGTTCCGTGCTGCGCCGATCACGACGGACGCCTCTCCCTGGGCAATATAAAGAAAAAGCCGCTCGCGGAGATCCTGGGCGGCCCCGCGGCGGCCAGGCTCCGGGACAGCATAGCCGCGAAAACGCCAATGCCCGCTTACTGCGCCGCCTGCGGTTTCACCGCCCCCTGCTGAAGGATGGGTTCCAAATCCTCCGATAAGCGGTAGTCCTAACGGCTTTGGGTTAACGAACCGCAAGATAGTAAAAACGGGGGCACCCCTTAGTAAAATTTACCACTTGATGGTCGCTCGGCACTCCAATCTGAAAATATAGTATATTGACCCCACCCAAATTACTACTTGAATTACCCGCCCGGTATAGGGATCAGTAAATTTTATGAAACCACCGGTGCTTTCCCCGCCGTCCGTGGCTCCCCTTAAAATCATCATCTCTTCATTGGTAACCATCTTGCAGTTTGGATGCTTCGTTGTTGACATCTTTTTGCTTCGTGTTGTATACTGCATATGTTGGTTTTATTATGCTTAGTAAAGAATGTTGAGTTTAGATTCAAGAGCGTGCCGTCAAGGGGGCATATAGGATTTACTGTTATAACAGGTTTGCATTCCGAATTAGTGAGAGGAAAAAAATATGAATAAAATAATAGCAATATCCATTCTTCTGTTGACCATGTCATTGGGCCATGCGGAAAATTATAATTCCGTTCCCGTACAGGGAATACTGGATCCGGTGCAAAATATTTATGATGTGAGTGTGGACATTCTGGCCGGGGGGAATGTGGTGGGATCAGCCGATAATATCGATTTGCTGCCTGATGCCAGCGGTTATTTTACGGTATTCCTGCGCAATATTAACCCGGCGATTTTTCAGGGCGCGGATGCCGCGTATGATGTGGTGTTTTCCACCATGGGTTACGAGACACCGATAGCAAGCGCGCCCCTGACCAGCGTTCCATTTGCGATGGCGCTTAAAGGCGCCTCGCAGACGGACAATATTATCGGCGCCAAAGGAAATATAGGTATCGGCACTACAAATCCGGCCTACAAGCTCGTTGTTTCCTCCGGCGCCGGAGAAGCGGGCACAATTTTAGCGGTTTCCACAGGCACTTCCGATGTCTTTTACGTGACCGGAGCAGGCGGGGTTTATGCGAACAAGTTTTATGGGGATGCTTCTTCTTTGACCGGTATCACCGCGTCCGGCGGGGATAACCTGGGCAATCATACGGCGACAACTACGCTGCAAATGGCGGGGAATAATATTTATAACGCCAGCACGATCACCGCTACGGGTGATATAACGGCGGCGCGGTATCAGATAGGCGGCTCGCCGGTGGTTGCAGTATTGCCTGGGGCGGGCAGTTTCGGCGTGGGTATCAATGCTGGCAAGGTAAACACCGGGAATTATAATTCCTTTATGGGGTATAGCGCGGGTTCCAGTAATACGAGTGGGTGGGATGATACGATTATAGGGTATGAGGCTGGCAAGGTAAACACGACTGGCACGCGCAATACTTTTGTCGGCGCCCACGCTGGTAGCGCCAACACTATCGGGGTGAGCAATACTTTCCTGGGTGCAAATGCAGGACTGTTAAACGACGAAGGCACTGATAATGTGTTTGTTGGAGACTTAAGCGGATATAGTAATACCAAAGGAATAGCCAATGAGTTTATAGGTTCAGGGTCTGGATTTGGGAACACGACCGGGAGCTATAACTTTTTTGGCGGTGGGTATGCGGGCGGCGGGAACACGACCGGTGCTGACAATGTTTATATTGGCCACGCCGCGGGCCGAAATACTAAAACCGGCGCGGGCAATGTGGCAATAGGTTCAGGCGCCGGTATCGGCGCAGCGGGTAATTCATTTTCAAGTTCCACTATTGTAGGTTATCAGGCCGGATATTCTGTGCGTACCGGTTCCGCCGATAATATATTTGTCGGATTCAAGGCTGGTTATAATGTGACCACGGGCGCGAACAACATAGTGATAGGCGACAATAAAGACACGTCGTCCGCGGGCGCGAGCAACGAGCTTAATATAGGCGGGGTGCTGTACGGCGATCTATCGGCTAAGACTATCGGTGTGGCAAGGCAGGTTCCGCAGGCCGCTTTGGACGTAGTGTCGACGGGGACGGCGAACACGCAGTTCGCGCAGATCTGGCGTGACAGTAATGGCGTGATAAAGTCGTCAATATCAGCCACAGGCGTTCTGATGGCGAATAAGTTTATTGGTGACGGTTCCGGGCTGACCGGGATAGCGGCCGGTGGCGGGGATAATTTGGGAGACCATACTGCTACCACAAGTCTGAATATGGCCAATAACCAGATAATGAATGTTTCTTCTCTGACCATTATCGGCAACGCATTCTCCGTGGGTGGCTCAACGTTGGCTGTGGTAAGTGGAAATGTGGGTATAGGAACAAATAATCCGTCCAAGAAAATGGAGGTGGTCGGTGACGCACTTTTTTCATCTAACATCTCAACGGTCGCGTTTAACGGATGGATTGATATCGGATTGGAAGTCAAAACAGCGTATGGTGTACAAGATTCTGCGGCAACGTGTAGTACCGGTAAAATACCAATCGGCGGTGGTTGCCAGGTTACTGACGGCGCCGCTTTGGGGATGAGTTATCCAACGGCCAATGGATGGACGTGTCGAGCGGTTCTAGGGAGTGGTATTAATGCCTTTGCTATTTGCGCGAGAGTAAAGCCGGAAAACTAGACTTGCATTTATTTTACAGGTGAAAGTCATGCAGGCTGTTTGTAAAGTGTGTGATTATCGGGTGGAGCTCTATCATGAAAGGTAATTTAGTTAAGGGGTTTTTGGCCATTAATCTGATGTTCGGGATTTCTGTCGGAGTTGTTGCCGGAAAAAATACAAGGATTTCCATAGGAGCGATTCGGCCAGCGTCTGGGCTGGTCAAATCTATTGGGGTCGGGGGGATATTCCTTAATCGGAAAAAAACTAAAACAACCGCCCCGGCTTTGGCAAAGCCTATAGCCCTTTCGGCAAGCCCGGCATTTGGCTTGGGTGAAATATATGTATATCCCAATCCCGCTAAAAGTGGTGCGGTGCCGACATTTCATATAGAATCCGGTGTCGCCGACAGTGTGAGGATAGTCATCTACAGTGTGTCGGGCAGGCAGGTTCATGAATATACGATAACTGATCAGCCTCAGACAATGACCACAAACAGTAAAACCGTGGAGGCGTATAAATATGCTTGGAGCGGGCACATAGCGAGCGGCGTTTATTATTATGTTATCGAGGCTAAAAAATCGGGTCAGAAGCTGAAAAAGTCCGGTAAATTTGCGGTGATTCGCTGACGCGAAGTCATCTTTCATAAGATAGAAGGTTATAGGGGCTTTTATGAAGAAATATCTAATCGCCGGCTGCTTGGCCATTTGTGGGTTTAACACGGTTGCTGCCCTGGAAACCGGCGCGGAGTTCCTTAAAATTGATACCGACGCCAGGGCGGTATCCATGGGTTCCGCATATACCGCAACAGCCGACGGCATAAATTCCTTGAGTTATAATCCGGCCGGGCTGGCATCAATAAAAAGCGCGGAGTTCGGATTCAGCCATACCACCTGGCTTATGGATTCCAGACATGATTTTGTGGGGGTGGGGATGCCGTTTGGAAATAAAACACGGGGAGTGGGGAGCGGGAAGCGGGGGAGGGCGGCGGTGGGGTTGGGCGTAGTCAGGCTTAGCAACAGCGATATGGAGATCCGTAATGCGGATGAAAGTACGGGGGGCAGCTTTTCAAGTTATGATCAGGCCGTGACGCTTGGCTTTGCTATGGGTAATCCGGAAATAAAAAGGTGGGGAATGGGCGCGGCGGTGAAATATATTGAAAGTTCTATTGCCGGTGTGAAAGCGCGGGCGGTGGCGGCAGACTTTGGCCTGAATAGAACGCTCAGGGGTATGCCGGTTACGTTCGGCCTGTCGGTGCAGAATTTGGGAACCCCGATGAAGTATATAAGCCAGAAGGATCCGTTGCCGCTGACACTGGCCGGCGGCGTTGCGGTGGGCGTAATCTCCGGTTTTAATCTGGCGATGGACGTGAAACGTTCCGTTTACGACAAACGGACGACAGTAAGCGTGGGCACCGAATACACCCTAATGTCGGTGGTGTCGCTGAGGAGCGGCCTAACGATGAACAGAGACTTTGCGAACAAGGTAGGCTTGGGCGGAGTAAGGGGGAATTTCAGCGCTGGTGCTGGACTGAATTTTTGGGGCATGAATATGGATTACGCAATGCAACCGTATGGTGAGCTTGGAAACACGCAGAAAATAACCCTCCGCAAAAAGTTTTAGTTATACGGCACTGCCAAGGTTTGTATGCCTCCCGCCCTGCGGTCGTTGGTGCGCAAAAATCAGACAAATAGTCTTGCATAACCCTGTAAGATACCTCCGCGCACCAATTTCATAGCGATTTGCGGAATTCGGATTATGAAAATTCTGAAAAATTGCAAAAAATGGGGCCAGAAATGTTAAGATCATAAATAATATGAAAAAATTGCCCCGTAAACTGCGAGTGCTTTCAAAACTCGGCTGGAGCATCCTGAACGGTCTGCTCCTCAAACGCCGGCGGCCCGTTTTTGTCGGCCTGTATATTACTAATCTCTGTAACCTGCGGTGCCAATACTGCTTTGTGAATATTGAAGGCCGTTTTGACGATCCCAAGCGCAAAGGCTTCAGCAAGGAAGAGGTTTTTAAGATCGTGGATGAATTGTACGACATGGGTACCCGCTGGATCTTTCTTCTGGGCGGGGAGCCGCTGATGCATCCGGACATAGGCCCGATAGTGAAGTATATAACAGATAAAGGGATACTTCTCCACATTCTCAGCAACGGTGTTCTGATCGAGCGCAAAATAGGAGAGATAGAGCCGGCGGACAGCATTTGTGTGAGCGTGGACGGGGGGGAGGCTTCCACAGACAAAATGCGCGGAGCCGGAACGTTTCAAAAAGCCTTGCGGGGCGTTGAAATCGCCTTGGCGCGCGGGATGCTGGTGCGCGTGCATGCCGTCCTCAGCAAACACAGCCTCGGTGAAATGGAAATGCTGGCGGAAATGGCCAGGCGGATGGGCGTTACCATAACTATTTCTCCGCCGAATTATCTGGGCGCGAGCGGGGATCCGGCCCTGCAGCTGTCTACTGCCGAGTACAAGGACTTTTACCGCCGCTACCGGAGTTTAAAAGAACAGGGATTTCCTATCGGTAACTCCTATTATTCCATAGATAAGGCGCTGCATTGGCCCGTAGGCTATCATGAATTTATCGCCAAGGGCGCCGAGTTCCCGGACTACACCCCGATCCCCTGCGTGATAGGCGAAACTCACGGCTGTATAGACGCCGAAGGCACCATGTTTAATTGCATCCAGCGCGGCTGTTTGGACGGGCTTAATATAAAAAACGTGGGCATCAAGCGCGCCTGGGACGAACTTCCCAGGCTGCGCAAGGACTGCGTAAGCTGCGCGTCGGTAAATACCATCGAAACCTCGGCGTATCTTAACCTGCGGCCGGAGATCATGCGGGACGGATTCTCCTTTTTCTGGAACCGGCGCAAAAAGCAGCGCCCGTGAAGATTCGTACTTGGATGAAGGGAAAAATGGAGCAGCGTGCCGATCCGAGGCGGATTTTAAAGATACCCTGGATATACCGGTTTTTCCAGGAAGTTATAGGGGGAGACGCTCTCCGCCGCCGTTTTATCAACGAGTATGTGCGAGCCAGAAAAGGGGACAAAGTCGTCGATATCGGATGCGGCCCGGCTCAATATCTCTTATGGCTTCCGTCTGTGGAGTACATAGGAATTGACACGGATGAAACCTATATCAACGCGGCGCGTAAAAAATACGGAGGCCGGGGAGTCTTTTTAGTTGGAAGTTCCGAAACATTATTCGACGATCATAGATTTTTAAATGCCGATACGGTGATCTGCTCCGGCGTATTGCACCACCTGGATGACGAGGAGGTTGTCCGTCTCCTGAAGTTCGCCCATAAGATCCTGAAAACAGGGGGAAGACTGGTTTCCATAGACAGCTGCTGGGTGCGGAATCAGGGTATCCTTGCGAAATGGATCATGTCCAAAGATCGTGGCGGCAATATCCGCACGGAGGAGCATTACCGGGAACTGGCTGAACGTGTATTCCCCAGCGTAAAAACCACCATAAATTTAACGCCTATGAGAATCCCGACGACCTGTGTCATCATGGAATGCGCGAAATGAAAATAATCCTGATGAAGCCCCTGTATACGTCCAGGGAAGCGGAGTTTTGCGATATCGGGCTTGGTTATCTGGCTTCCGGGCTGATGCGCGGCGGACACGATGTTAAACTGTTTCTGCGATTCCGTTCCGAGGATGAATTCAGGGCTGTTCTTGCCGCGGAAAAGCCGGATATGGTCGGGATCAAGGTTTTGACGGTGAATGTGGGCGCGGTGGCGAAAACGATCAAGATAGTGCGCGAAAACAGCAAAGCCGTGATCGTTATCGGTGGTCCGCATGTCAGCGGCGACCCTTCCGGGGTGCTGGAGTATGTCCCCGCGGATTACGCGATGAGTTCGGAGGCCGATCTGGCGTTCGTGGAATTAGCGAGGCTGCTGTCCGCGGGCGCGCTTACGGACGGGCGAAAGTCCCTGCCGGGTTTGATCTACCGGGAGGCCGGCGTGATCCGGGCTAATCCCCCGGAGGTCATCAACGATCTGGACGCGCTTCCTTTTCCCGCCTGGGAATTGATGCCTCCGGGCAGTCTTCCTTCGCTGGTTTTCAAACGGTTCCCGGCTGCCGGCATCATAGCGACAAGGGGTTGCAGCAACAGATGTTCGTTCTGCGCCGAGTCGTGCAAAAAGCTGCGCTTTCGCGGCGTTGAGAGCGTGATCGCGGAGATAAAATATCTGGTTTCCCGCTTCAATGTGCGCGAGATCCAGTTTCTGGACAGTAACTTTACCGCAAAAAAAGAATATATCGTAGCGTTGTGCCGGGCTATACTGGATAGCGGGCTCTCCCTCGCCTTTTGCGCTCCTAACGGCGGCCGGCTGGAGCACATTGATGAAGAAGTGTGCGGGCTTCTGGAGCGTATAGGATTTTACCGTATAAACATCGGCATAGAATCCGGAGATCCGGCGATCCTGCGCGCGGTGCGGAAAGATCTGGATCTTTCCCTGGTGGATGAAAAGGTAAGGCTTTTGCGCAGGCACGGTATCCAGACAGTCGGTAATTTCATGCTTGGCTTTCCGGGGGAGACCCGGCTGCAGATGCGCAAAACTCTTGATTTGGCCTTGTCCCTCGATCTTACCGCCGCCAATTTTTCCATATACGCGCCGATGCCGGGGACGAAACTATACGACGATCTGGTAAGCGGAGAAAAGATCCCGCGCGGCCGCGACTTCCAAAACTATAACTTTGTTTCCTATGAAAACAGTCTTTCGGAAATGTCTCCAGGCGAGCTGAGAAAATTCCGTAACTATTGTGTGACCGCTTTTATCCTGCGCTGGAGGACTTTAAAGACCATCGCCGAACTGATAAAAAGCGGCATCGCGTGGAACAGCCTCGTTCAGCGCATATACTGGATGTATATTTCAAAATTGATAAGATAACACGGCATTTTTAGGGCACGGCGCGGAAGGAGGCGGGCATGAGGCTGATGGGGCATGCGGCGGCGGGGGCCGGGTTGGGCGCTTTGGTGTATCAGGCGACGGCGGATTGGCGGCTGGCGGGGGTCGCGGCGGGGACGGAGGTCTTTGTGGATCTTGATCACGTTCTTGAGCACCTTTTCCGCAGCGACCGCCCTTTGTGCCTTAAAACATTCTTTTCCCGGCGCAATTCCCTGGACTGGCCTAAAATGGTTTTTATATTCCATGCCTATGAATGGGTTGTTCTTCTGGCGGTCGCGGCCGCATATTTCGCTTCCCCGCTATTGTGGGCCGCCGCTTTGGGCGCGGTCGTTCATCTTTTTCTTGACGAAATAGGCAACAGGCGTTTTATTTATCCCGGCTATTTCGCTTTGGGATTTTATTTTTTCAGTTACCGTTTGTTCAGGGGCTTCCGTGTTGAAAAGCTGATCCGCGAAGCCGGCGGGGATCGCCAATGACCGGGTTAAAGAAAAATGTGTCGGTGTTCGATGCCGATGCCCGTGAAAATACCGGTTACCGTTATACGACCGGGGCGTCTTTTTCGTCCACTGTCGCGAACCGGAGGATGACCGAGGCGACGCTGCAATGGATCGGAGAAGATTGCAGGAGCGTCCTCGACGCCGGCTGCGGCGATGGGACTTACGCGAACGATATCCGCCTGGCCAGACCCCGATTGGAGATTACCGGGGTGGATCCGGCCGCCGGCGCGATAGAGGCCGCCAGAAAACGCTACCCCGGCATCACGTTTTTTGTGGGCGATATTCTCCGGCCCGGGACATTCACGGGGAAGCGTTTCGATCTGGTCATAATGCGCGGCGTTTTGCACCATCTCTCCGATCCGGCGGCCGCGCTCCGGCACTGCGCCGGGCTGGCTGACAGGATCCTGATAATAGAGCCTAACGGAAACAATCCGATCCTGAAAGCGATAGAACAACTGTCCAGTTACCACCGTGAACATGAGGAACGATCATTCCCCCCGCGGCTTCTGCGGCGCTGGTGCCGTGAGGCCGGGTTAGACGTTGCGGCGCTGGACTTCATCGGTTTCGTGCCTTTTTTCTTCCCGACGCTTCCGGCAAAGATAATTTATTTTTTTCAGCCCTTTTTGGAGAGAGTACCGCTGGTGGGCAGATTCTTCGGCGCGCAGACGGTCATTCTTTGCCGGAAAAAGTGAGGCTCAATGGCCCGAAAATCACCTGAAAAATTCAACTGAGTTTTTCAGGCTAATGGAACCTTTGCGCGATGTCCGCATGCTTTTCCAGTATCTGTACTACGAAATTGGCGTAAAGCAGCAGCGTCATCGCCGCGGCGGCGGTCAGTCTGCCGGAGACGCCGGCCATATCCGACCTCCTGAGCCTGGAGATCATTTCCGGCGCCAGATAAAAACCGTAGGAGGCCAGGATTATAATGAACGGCACCAGCTGGAACCTCATGCGCCCGCTGGCGAAAAAAAGCGTGGCGAACACCAGCGTATTAAGGCATATTGTGATGGTGGAAATAACCGCGCTTCTGTTTTTCAGGGAAAAGACCGCGCCTAAAAAGCAGGCCGGCAGCAGCAGGAAATGCGTGAGGATGCTCAGGAAGAAGAAAGTTTTCTTCAGAGGATAAGGTCCGTTGTTCATATCAAAATGGGTCCGGAGTGACCAGTATTTGGATAGTTTAAGGAAAAAAAGCTGCGCCTCCCGTGCCGGGTGGTTTACCGCGTAATCCACCGCCAGCTTAAACGCCACCTGGCTCGCCTTAAGCCCTGAGAGGGATTTGTCGGTGTACCACTTACCGTAATCCTTATCCACGAAGTAGAAATCGGCGCCGCCGGTGGCCGACGGGTTGTGGCCGATGAATATAGAGGGCCCGTCGTGCGGAGCTAGAAGTACAAAGCCGCCGTATTCATAATAATTCCTCACGGTCCACGGCGAGATGACGAGAAAGGTAAATAGAGCGAATTTCGCCGCCGCCCAAGCGGCCTTTTTTTTGTCCGTTTTTGGGGCCGGCGGCCTTTGGGACGGCGCCGCCGCGGAGCTGTCGTACATGAGGAAGATCCAGAGCAGCAGCGCGGGAAAAGTTATCAGGTATATGCCTTTCGTAAGGCAGGCCATCCCGAAAATGGCTCCGGTAAGCACGGGGGATCTCTTCAACAGAATGAGGTAAACCACCGCGCACAACAGAAAAAGACCGAGAGTCTCGGACATCAAAACGCCGGAGAACCAGATCATATCCACATAAAAACAGGAGATGAAAAGCGCGATGATGCCCGCCGTCTTGTTGAAAGTTTCTTTTGCCGTCAGATATATCAGGAGACAAGTGAGTGAGGAGAGTACGGATTGCGCGGTATAGAGCGGCATATAGCCGTCGCCGAAAACGAAAGTTACGGCCGCAAGCAGCAGCGGATAGGCGGGAGGGTATTCCGCCGGGTATTTCGCGTGATGCAGGATCGCCAGGCGGGCGCTGTCGTAGGTGGCCATATCGGTCCATGGCGCTACGCCCGCGGCAAGCCACGAGTAGATTATTCTGGCGGCCAGCCCGGCCGACAAAACAAGAAGCACACAGCGCGTTTCCCGGTTATCCCAGTCTAAAAATATCTTCAGGTTCATGTATCTCTCCGGAGTTCGGTCTGCGTATGCATCCCCGCAAAACCTGCCGAAAAATAATCGTTATTATACCTTTTTCTTAGTAATGGCCAGGCTCTCGTAGTTGTGGCGCCAGTTTAGGCCTGCCCCGGCGTCCGGCGGTCAATTTGCTTGAAGCGCAGGAATTAAGATACGATAGTGAACAATGAAACTGACAGTTGTTGTAACCGTCTATAATGAGAAGAACACGATACTTAAGGCCATCGAAGAGGCCGCCAAAATTTCCATAGAGAAAGAGATAATCGTAATAGACAACTGTTCCACCGATGGGACGCGCGAACTTTTGAGCGATTTGTCCGATAAAACCATAAAAGTGGTTTTTCAGCCGGCCAACTACGGCTACGGTATGTCGGTAATAACCGGGATGATGCTGGCCCGCGGGGAGTACATATTCGTGCATAATTCGGATCTGGAGTATCCGCCTGACTGCGTATACGGAATGCTGGAACTGGCTGAGAAAGAAGGCTTGGATGCTGTTTTCGGTTCAAGATTGCTTGCGCGGGGCCGAGAATCCGTTTTTAAGATCCTCCTGGAAAGGCCCTTTTACCTGGGAACGCTTATCACCACGTCCATGGCCAATATTTTCTACAACAGGGATTTTACGGACGTGATCGGCAACAGGCTGTACAGGACGGCTTCTCTGAAAAGGGTGGCCCCGGAAATATCCGGCATCGGTTTCGATTTTGAAGTGATAAGCAAGCTCTGTAAGTACGGCTTTAAGGTGAGGGAATGGCCCGTGGAATATCATCCCCGCACGGCGGGCAAGAAGGTAAAGGCCTATGATATCATCCCCGCCGTGCTGACTATGGTTAAAATAAAGTTCTTCCGGAAATAACACTTACCTCCGTGGTCTTTCCTGGGCGGATGTCCGTCCGGACGCGGGGTGATTTTATTTAAGCCGGCTTATCCAGGCATTTGGGGCGGCGCCGGAGGTGGATAGCGGACGGTAAAATTTTGTTTAATTGAAGAAACTATGGATAACGGGGTATGCGGCATAGCGCCTTACGAGATCAGGAAGATCATCCTTGAGCAGTCAAAACGCGCGAACGTGGGGCATATCGGTTCCGCCCTTTCCGTGGCCGACATCATAGCTGCGCTTTACGGCGGGGCGATGAAGACGGCGAAAGATAAGGATCCGGAGCGCGACCGCTTTGTGCTTTCCAAGGGCCACGCGGCGCTCGCGCTTTATGCCGCTTTATATCTGAAAGGCTATATCTCGCGCAAGGAGCTGGATACTTTCTGCGGGGAGGGTTCCCGCCTGGGAGTGCATCCCGAGAGCTGTCTCTCTTGCGTGGATTTTTCCACCGGTTCGCTCGGGCAGGGGCTCTCCATGGCTGCCGGAGCGGCCCTGGCGGCCCGGCTTCAGAATTCTCCGCGCCGCGTTTTCGCGCTGCTGAGCGACGGCGAGTGCAACGAGGGCTCGGTCTGGGAGGCTGCGATGTTCGCGGCCCATCATAAGCTTTCCAATCTTATAGCGGTGTTGGATCTGAACGCCCAGCAGGCGTTCGGTTACACGGAGGACGTGCTTTCGCTGTCCCCCATGGCCGCGCGCTGGCGCGCGTTCAATTGGGACGTGCATGAGATAGACGGCCACGATATTAACGCCATACAGGCCCTTATCGGGCGGCTCAGCTCCGCGCCGGGATCCCGCCCGCATATTCTTGTGGCGCGTACGGTGTTCGGCAAAGGCGTGCCGTTCATGGAAAACAAAATAAAGTGGCATTACTGGCCGATGTCGGACGAGGAATACCGGCAGGCGCTGGATGCCGTCAGGGAGTCCGCATGAGAGGCGCGTTCGTCCGGACGCTGGTGGAACTGGCCGTTAAGGATCCGCGCATCCTTCTTTTGACCGGGGATATCGGCTACATGGCGCTGGAGCCGTTCGCGGAAAAATTCCCGGATCGTTTTTTTAACGTCGGTGTGGCGGAACAAAACATGGTGGGTCTGGCGACGGGACTCGCGGAAGCGGGCTTTATACCGTTCGTTTACTCCATTGCGACATTCGTTTCTCTGCGGCCGTATGAGTTCATACGCAACGGCCCCGCTCTCCACCGGCTGCCCGTGCGGATGGCGGGGGTAGGCGGCGGGTTCGAATACGGACATAACGGAATAACGCATCACGCGCTTGAGGATGTGGCCGTTATGCGGACGCAGCCGGGCATCTCCGTTGTCGCGCCGGCCGACCACGAACAGACCGGTGCCGCTCTTCGCGCGACCTGGGATCTTCCCGGACCGGTCTACTATCGTCTTGGAAAAGACGATAGGACCGTGGTTCCCGGGCTGAACGGCCGTTTTGAACGTGGCAGAGTCCAGCGGATAGGCGGGGGAGAAGATCTGCTCATTATCGCCCTGGGTGGCGTGGCGAAAGAGGCCGCTGCGGCGGCTGAGATTCTACGCGAAAAGGGTATTGCGGCCACCGTGGCGGTGGCGGCGGATATAAATCCGGCGCCGGCGGATGATATCGCCGCTTTGGCGGGGGATTTTAAAACGGTAATGACGGTCGAGGCCCATTATATTTCCGGGGGGCTGGGCTCGCTGGTGGCCGAGATCATAGCTGAGCGCGGTTTGTCGTGCAAACTGACGCGCTGCGGCGTTAGACTTCAGCCGGATGGTTCTTCCGGCAGCCAGGAGTATCTGCACCGGCTTCACGGGCTGGACAGGGCGTCGCTGGCTGAAACCGCGTTCCGTTTGGTGGACGCGGGGGGCTAGAAAAAACAACATGACGGATCTGGAAAGAAAAGGAAAGTTGAGCGCCATCATCGCGGTATACCGGGACGCTCCCGCCGTGCCCGTAATGTACCGGCGGCTGAAAGCGGTCTTTGAGAAACTCGGGGTCGAGCATGAGATAATTTTTGTAAATGACAACAGCCCCGACAATGCCCGGGAAGTTCTGGCGGATCTTGCCGCCGGGGACAAAAGGCTTATCGTAGTAAACCACGCCAGGAATTTCGGTTCGCAAAACGCCTTTACCAGCGGCATGCGCATAGCTACCGGGGACGCTGTCGTCCTGCTGGACGGAGATCTTCAGGATCCCCCCGAGCTCATTGAAGAATTTTACGGAAAGTGGAGGGAGGGCTACGACGTAGTTTATGGCGTCAGGGTGAAGCGGGAGGCTTCGCTGTTCATGCAGTGGTCCTACAAGTGTTTTTACTGGATCTTTCACGCCATGTCCTATGTGCCGCTCCCGCTCGACGCCGGAGACTTTTCCCTGATCAGCCGCAGGGTGGTGGACGTGATCAACGGCCTGCCGGAAAACAACCGGTTCATCCGCGGGTTGAGGGCCTGGGCCGGATTCAGACAGACGGGAGTTCCTTATGTCAGGCCGGAGCGTCCGTTCGGCATTACGACGAACTCGCTTCTCAAGAATCTGGACTGGGCGCGGAAGGCGATCTTTTCGTTTTCCTATGTCCCGCTTGATTTTATCGTATGGCTGGCTTTTGTGACCGTTACCGGTTCTTTCGCGGCCATGATGTTCCAGTTCCTCTCGCGTCTCCTATATCCCGGCTTGGCTCCCCGGGGCTATACCACCCTGATCCTCCTGATCCTCTTTATGGGGGGGATCCAATTGCTCAGCCTGGGTATTATCGGTTCCTATCTCGCGCATATTTACGACGAAGTGAAGCGGCGCCCTTCGTATGTGGTCGAGAGTTATTTTAATTACCCCCCCGGATCATCCTAGATGCTTAACATTGAATTGCGCCCGACCCGTTGCGCGATATGCGGCGCAGAGGGTAACGCGGCCGAGCTGTATCCGGCGAATTTCGATATGGGCGCGTTCAATCCCGCGGTGTTCTCCGCCAGGCGCGTGCCGGACCGGATACATTACCGTATAGTAAAATGCGCGGCGTGCGGCCTGGTGCGTTCGGACCCGGCGGTCGATCCGGAAACGCTTGCGTCGCTTTATTCGCAGAGTACGTTGGATTATGCATCCGAGATACAGAATCTTAAGGCGACCTACGGCCGGTATCTGGCGCGCGCGGCGAAATACCGCGGTCAGAAGGAAGCCTTGCTGGAAATAGGCTGCGGCAGCGGTTTTTTTCTTGAAGAGGCCCTGGCGCAGGGGTATAGCGGCGTATATGGAGTTGAGCCGAGTGTGGCGGCCGTGGAAAAAGCCTGCCCGGCCGTGCGCCCCGGCATTTCCGTCGGCGTCATGCGGCGCGGATTATTTGGGGAAGAACAATTCGATATCGTTTGTATGTTCCAGGCCCTGGACCATATGTCCGACCCCGGCGCCCTTCTCGAGGAATGCCGGCGGATACTGAGGCCCGGTGGAGTGGTGTTGACCCTGAACCATAACATCGACGCTTTTTCAGCGCGGATTTTAGGTGAAAGAAGTCCGATCATAGACATAGAACACACTTTTTTGTACGGGCCCCGGACGCTTACACGCGTTTTTGAAAGCCGGGGCTTCCTGGTCAGGGAAACGGGCGCGGTCTTTAACCGGTATTCTCTGAATTATCTGGCTCGTCTTTTGCCGTCGCCGCCGGCGCTGAAGCTTGCGTTGAGCCGTTCTTTTGACGCCGCGGGCATCGGCGGCTGTCCGGTCAGCGTGCCGCTCGGGAACATGTATCTGATAGCGATGAAGAGGAAAAAATGAAGCGCGTTATTTTGACCGGGGCGGCCGGATTTGTGGGCGCTAATTTGGCGCACCGCCTGCTTAGGGAGGGGCATGAAGTGCACCTTCTTGTCCGGCCGGGCGGCGACCGTTGGCGGTTGGGCGGGATCGGTTCCCATGTCGTTTTTCATGAAGCCTCTCTTGGCGACCGGAGGAAACTTTCGGAGATCGTTTCGGCGGCAAAGCCGGAATGGATCTTCCACCTGGCGGCGCATGGCGCTTATTCCTGGCAGACGGACGCGGCCCGGATGGTAGAGACGAACGTGACGGGCACCATAAATCTCCTCGAAGTCTGCCTGGAACGCGGATTTGAGGCTTTTATCAACACAGGCTCGTCTTCGGAATACGGATTCAAGGATCATCCTCCTTCGGAGCGGGACTGGCTTGAGCCCAACAGCTGTTACGCCGTGACTAAGGCCGCCGGAACGCAGTACTGCCGGTACGCCGCCAGGAGAGGAAACGCTCATGTCGTCACCCTGCGGCTTTATTCGGTGTACGGCCCGTACGAGGCGCCCGGCAGGCTGATACCGGCTTTGGTACTCAACGGCTTCAAAGGCGCGCTGCCTCCCCTGGCGGCCCCGGAAGTCGCGCGCGATTACGTTTACGTAGACGATGTCTGCGACGCGTACCTCCTGGCGGCTTCGCGCCGGGAGACGGAACGGGGAGCGGTTTATAACGTGGGTACGGGAACGCAGACAACGCTGCGTGAGGCGGTAGAGATCGCGCGTAAAGAACTGCGTGTCCGGGCCGAACCGGAATGGGGCGCCATGCGGAACCGTTCCTGGGATACTTCCTCATGGGTGGCCGACAACCGGCTTATACACACACAGCTCGGCTGGAGGCCGCTATTTGATTTTGCGGCCGGGTTTCATAAAACCGCGGAGTGGTTTTCCGGACATCCGGATCTTCTTGGGTTTTACGGGCGTTCGGCGGGAGAGGTGCGGCGCCGATGAAAAAGAAAGCGCTGTTCGCCGCGATCGTCGCCTGGTCCGCGGCTAATTATCTGATATATTATTCGCGGCTGCCTTCCAACAGGTATGTGGAAAAGGTCTTGATAAAGGCCGCCGCTTTCCTGAAATGATATTAACCCTGCCATTGGATCTCGGAATTATCGCCGCTTTCATGCTGGCCTGCGCCGGGCTTGGACGTTGGCTCCAGACCTTGTTAGGCCGGCCAGGCGGCGCGGGAGTCCTGGAAGAGAGTTTGATCTCCTGCGGTATCGGTATGTTCGCCGTTTCCTATCTGACTTTCGGCATGGGGTACCTGGGTCTTCTTTATAAGCAGGTTTTTCTCTCCGTCCTGCTGCTGCTCTTATGGCTGACCAGGCGGGAGATAGCCGGGCTTTACGGCGGGGCCGGCGGGTTTTCTCTAACGGGCGCGCTCCGCGCGGCGGCAGCGGCCCTGGCGGAAAAACTGCGGGGTTTATCACGGGCTGAAAAGGCGCTGCTCGGCGTCCTGTTCACGGCGGTTCTTTTTAACCTCTTATTCAACTATTGTCCGCCGACCGCGGAAGATGAAACAAGCACGCATCTGGGTATCCCGGCCAAGTGGCTGGCGCATCACGCCATTTACGCCCTGCCGGGCGCGTCCGCCCAGTATTTCCCTTCCGGCGCGCTTACGCAATACACGTTTTTGGCCGCCGTCGGTTCGATACAGACAGCCAGGCTTTTTCATTACATTTCCGGGCTTTTCTGTCTGGCGGCGGTCTATCTGCTGGCGCGTAAATTCCTGGACCGGCCGTCGGCAATGCTTGCCGCCGCCATCTTCTACACGATCCCCGTCGTCACTTCCCTTTCCGGGGTCGGCAACACCGATTTCGTAACGCTCATGTACGCTTTGCTGGCCGTTTATGCTTTTCTCAACTGGCTTTCGGAAAAAGGCCGGCGCTGGCTGCTTACCGCTGCGATCTTTACCGGGGCGCACGCGGCCTGTAAATATACGGCGTTTCCGCTGCTGCTGATCTTTCCCGCGCTCATCCTTTACGAGGAAAGGCGGCGGCTGTCGCGCGCCGTTAAACAGGCGGCTGTATTCGCGTTCGTTTCTTTCTCCGCGCTTGCGCCGTATCTGCTGCGGAACGCCGTCATTACCGGCAATCCGCTCTATCCCAAAAAACTGTTTCATTTTAAGTACGATGAACTCCTGTACCTGACCGCTTTCAAGGGGGAATCGCTCTCCGATCTTTTCAGAAATATAGGCGATTTAACCACGGGGGACGTTATTCTGGGGATTGGGCCTCTGTTCGCGGCGTTTTTCCCGTTCATATTCCTGTTCAGGATCAAGGACGGCTCCGGCCGGAATATCACTCTATGGTTGTTCGCTATCGCGGCGCTTAATTACCTGCTGTTGTTCGCGACCGGTATAACATTCCGGTTAAGCCGCCACAGCCTGATCAGTTTCGCCCTGCTGTCGGTTCCGACAGCAGGCGCCGTGGCGCAGATCTACCGCACCATGAGTATGCGCGGTTATGTCATCTTCCTGCTCTCACTTTCATTCCTGGCCGATCTTTCGCTTTCCGTCTATTTCGGAGGAAAACGTTTGCCGGTTTTTCTGGGCGCGCAGTCGCGGCGGGACTATTTCGACCGGGGCTATTACGATACAAGCGGTCAGTTCTTTATTCTCAAATACATAAATTCCGGCATCCCGCCTGGCGCCGGCATTTTTTTCCTGAGCGATCTTACCGTGCCGCAATTGAGCTATCCCGGACACCGGGTGTTCGGGATGGACGCGTTCGGGGAGAAATTTTATCGTTCCGCTCCGGCGGCCGCGGCGGCGGAGCTGGAAGCGCGTGGGATAGATTATCTGGTCGTTAATCTGGACAGCTTCGAGGCGGACAGCGCGGGGACGCTGTATTGGAAGATCAGCCGGGGAAAACTTCCGGTCAAATGGTTTACGCCCGGCTTTGCGGAGCCGGTGATCACGCGGGACAACGTTACGCTGTATGTCCTGAAAGGACGGAGTAAAACCGCTGGCGGCCCCTCCAGATAGCGTAAGCTGCGAAGATCATTATGTAGGGATCCAGCGGTACTCTGTAGCGGATCATCGCGAAAAAAACCAGATGGACGGCGGTGTAGGTAGCGAAAAGGGCCAGCAGCAGTGATGTTCTTTTAAATTCTCCCGCCGACAGTATTATTCCCAGGAAACATAATGGTATATAAATTCCGGAAGTGGCCATAGCGGCGTATTTCTGCCATTTATAGGCCATCATCGGGTAGAGCCGCCAGAAGTGGACAAGTCTAAGGCGGATAAGATGCGCGAATTTGTAGGGATTTTCTTTTATCCAGGCCAGGGCCCTCTCTTTGCAGAGTTTGTCTCTTTCGGGCAGCGGCAGATTTGAGATATAGTCCCAGTCTTTGGGAGGTAGGAGAGAAGGCGCGGCGTCAGTAGAGGGGACGTCGGAGCCCCCGCGCATTTCCCCGTAGAGAGCTTCATCTGAAACGGCGTTATACAGCGTGTACCAGGGGGTGGAGACCGGCATAGTGTAACCCTGGCCGTGATAAAAATAATTTCTGAAAGTCCAGGGCGCTATGGTCAGGAGCGTGAATACGCCTACCAGGAACCCGGTTCTTAATTTCCCGGTCTGCCACCAGAGCCAGGCGCAGGCGCATAAAAAGAAAGGTAGGGTGGTGGACTTGGTCAGGGCGGTCAGGCCCGCAAGCAGACCGGCGGCGGCCAGGTTTTTCCAGCCCGGTTCGCGGCTGGTTTTGACGATGTAAAAAACGGACGCGGCCAGCAGGAACGTGAGCAGGGTTTCGCTGAGGAGATCGGCGGTATAGGCTATGAAGTAGGGGTAAAAGGCGGCGAGAGTTCCGGCTATGCGTCCCACGGTTTCATTAAATAACCTCTCCGCCGTTTTAGCCGTCAGCACGCAGGTAGCTGCTCCAAGTCCCGCTTGCGCCAGGAATACAGGAGTCGCCGACTTTCCGAAAATAAAAAAGAAGCCGCCAAGGAAAAAAGCGTAGCCTGGCGGCCGCCAGGAGCCGCCGAAGCCCTGGCCACGGGCTATCCGCCAGCCGATGTCCATCCAGTCGTAGGCATCGGGCGAGAGCTGTCCGTGGGCGAAGAACAGGACATAGGCGAGCCGTATTAAAAAAGCCGCCAGGAAGAGGGCAACGGGGAAGCGCAGGAAATAGCGATGGGCGTCTTCCGTGGTGATTTTCATGTCCTGGTCTTTCTGCTGAGGGTGACGATCAGATCCGCGAGGAGGCCTATCATCATGGTGTTGAAGGTGAAAGTCATCATTACTATGCCGGTCTGGCTTAAATGCCTATAGGCGAATATATCGAAAATGAACTTGAGCATACTCAAGACGAACGAGGCGGCGATAAGCGGTATGAAGATCCTCAGGGGGTTGAAATACATCACCGTCCTGACGATAAGGCTGATGTAGTTGTAGGTGTCCCTGAAAGGCGTAAAGGAGGATTTGCCGCCCATGCGTTTATAATAATCCACCGGGACGAATTTCACTGGGTGGCCGTTGAAGAGGAAAGAAAGAGTGATGGTGCTTTCCCAGGAATGCGAATCCGGCAGGAGATAGAAATATTTGAGGGCGGTTTCTTTCTTGAAGACGCGCAGTCCGGAGTTCAGGTCGGGGATCTTGTGGCGGGTGAGATATTCCGCGAGTTTGCGGATCAGGAACTTGGGCAGCCAGCGTATCAGGGAAACGTGCACGTTCGGCCCCGTGCGGGCGCCCACCACCATGTCATATTCGCCTATGAGCCTGGCCAGGCCGGGCATTTCGTGGTTGGGGTAGGTTCCGTCGCCGTCGGTGGTGGCTACGATGTCGTATTTGGCGTTCAGGATGCCGGTTTTTCTGGCGGCTCCCACACCCTTGTTAACGGGGTGGGTTATGAGTTTGACGCCTTTGGCCTTGGCTATCTCTCCGGACTTGTCCAGGGAAGCGTCATCTATGACGATTAGTTCATAGGTCATCCCGGAGGCGTCCATGGCTTTTCGGACCGAATCGATGTCGTGCGCTATCGATTCTTCCTCATTGTAGACCGGAATAATGACGCTGATCATTTTTTTCTCCACGTTAAGATAGTTTAAACCGCTATTTGGCCGGGTCGCTGGTTATGGAAAGGCGGCCGGCCTTCCGCCCCGCAGCCTTGCAAAATTCTACAATATTTGGGGCCCGGTAACCCGTACTTTACGTCCTTTCCAACAGCAGATTCAGGTATTTTTCTCCGGCGCAGAGGGCCGTCAGTTCTTCCGGAGAAGCCTCTTTTACCGAGCAGGTTTCTTCGTCCAGATATTTCATGGTAAAACCGTAAGAAAGCAGTTTTTCAAGGAACGCGCCGGGCCCGGCGCCGGCCTTTTTCAGCAGGGCGGGTGAAAATTCGCACAACATTGTAAGACCCGGTGAATTCCGTATGGTTCTTTCCATGCCGGCAAGAGCCCGGAATTCCGCTCCCTGGATGTCCATTTTTATAAAGTCGGCTCTGCCCTGCGGTCCAAGCTTCCCATCCACTGAAATCGTGTTTATGTTAATGGACTTCCGGTCGTCGCCGGAATCAAAGATCCTGTGATCGCCCCGGTGCTCTTCGGACAGGAATAGCTTCTCCGCCCCGTCCCCTTCCGAGACCGCTTTTTGCTCGCACTCCACGTTCTTGCGGTTATTTGCGTCCAGGGTCTTTCTGAGCAGACGAAAATTGTCAGGATCCGGTTCAAAAGCTATCACCCGTCCGGTTTCGCCGGCAAGGCGGGAAAAAAGCAGGGTAAAAAAACCTATATTAGCGCCGATATCCAGAACGGTCATTCCGGGCCTGATGAAGCGGGCGTAAACTGAGTATTCCAGGCTGGACGGCATGGTCTTCTTCCAGAGCAGGGCGGCCAGCAGTCTGTCCGGAGAATCGGCGTAGAGGATCCCTTCCGGAGAGCGCACCGCTATGTCCGTTCTGGGCGCAAGCTTGAAGATCAGGCGGGCCGCTTTCCTGACAAGGGAAGAGGAAGCCGCGAATATGACCAGCGCGTGTAATTTTTTAAATATCAAATTCAAAACTGTTTCTCTCCAGTTTCCAGCCAGCGGCAGTTATCGTCCTGGGAGATATTCTACAAAAAAATGCTATGCTTATTGTTTTTGGAGGACGAATGAACAGAAAGTCATTTTTATTGCTCTCGCTGGCGGTCGCCTGCGCGGCCTTTTTGCGGTTCTGGGCGCTGTCCGAGCGGGGTTTTTTGCTCTGGGATGAAGCCTATTACGCGCTTGAAGGAAAAACTATCCCTTCAGCTATTTCCTATATTATCGGCGGAGGTAATGTTTCCGGACTGAAAGAATACCTGATAGCCAAAGGCTGCATACTGCCTACGGGAACCGGGAAACCGGTTTTCATGCTGCTGCTTTCGGCCTGGGGGATCGTTTTCGGGACCGGCGACTTTGCCGGCATGGCTATGACCGCTTTCTTCGGGGTTCTCTGCGTGGCGCTGGTTTTTTTCGCGGCTTATAAATATTCCGGCGCTCCGGCGGGGTTGCTTGCGGCGTTCCTCCTGGCTTTTTCCGGACTGCATGTCTGGTATTCCCGCAGTCTCATGTCCAACTCGATAGCGGTCTTTTTTCTCCTCTGCGGTTTGTTGCTGTACCTTTCCTGGGCCGTGTCTCCCGGCGCTCGCCGTCTGCGCGGCCTGGCGGCGGGCGCGGTTATCGGTCTGGCTTTCATGACGCATTACTCGATGCTGCCGAATCTGGCCGCGCTCGCCGTCTGCGAGGCCGTAAGGCTTTGGAGCGCGCGGGATCGCTTTCGCGCCGAAGCGGTCAACGCTCTTATACCGGCCGCGGGTTTTGCCGTAGTCCTTGCCGCGTGCGAGCTATGCTATGCCGCCGTTTTCAGGGTGGCAGGAGAAAGGCTTGGCGATGTGGCGCATTTGACTTATTTCCAGTATCTGCTCCGGCAGTTTCTCTGGAACGCTCCGGAAACTTCTTTCGGAGGCTGGAAATTCTACCTTCACGGCTTCGCCGGGGTTTCAGGCTGGTTTTCCGTGTGGCTCTATCTCGCGGCCCTGGCCGGCTCCGTCTATTTGTTCATCAAAAGGCCGGCTCTTGGCGTCGGGGTGTTTATACTTCAGGCCTGGGGAACTCTGCTGTTCTGGACGTTGAATCCGGGCACGGCGGCGCTCAGGGCCTTTGTGGCGTTTGCCCCATTTTCAGCCATAACGGCCGGCTTTGTGGTTTCCGAACTGGCCGGCATGATTGGCCGTCCGCTGGCGAGGGGCGCGCTTTATGCCCTGCCGGTTTTGGCCGTGGTTTTCAGCGGCGGCGGGGCGTTGGCCGAAATGCTGCAAGCAAGGTCGGTTTACCCCGCGGCCGCGGCATGGCTTGCCCCAAAAGGGCCTGACGAAGTTGTAAGTATGCTGGCCTGGCCTTTCATGCAGTTTTATATGGAGGGTAAAATTTACGCCAACCACGACAGGATCGAAACCAGGGCGGATCTGGAGCGGGCCGTCCGCGGCGGAGCGGGATACCTTATGACCGATAACGCGGAGAAAGTGGTTTTTGAAATGAGTAAGACCGGCGTCTATCCGGATCTGGTCGGGATCATAAACAGCGGGCGTCCGGAGGCGGAATGGAAATTCGGCCGCGGGGGACGTTTCCTGGCTTACGATTCCATGTTATACCCGTTGACTATCACGGAAGTGAAAATTTATCCGCTTGGACGGCGGGCCGGAACTGAGAGAAAATCCGCGCCGGCCCGGTGAAATGTCATGAGACGGCAGGTTATTGCAGTTTGAATTTGGTGAAAGCGACGAACGACATTCTGAAAAGCAGCAGACCGTGGCGGAACCTGCTGATCTTGGTTTCTCCGTACTTCCTTTCCTTGTAGCCCACTGGCACCTCTACGATCTTAAGATTCAGCTTGCTGGCGCCGAAAAGCAGGTCGAAATCGCCGAAAGGGTCGAAGTCTCCGAAGTAGGGGCGCCCGGCCTTTATCTTGTCGTAATTAGAGCGCAGCAGCACCTTGGTGCCGCAAAGGGTGTCCTTGATCCGCTGGCCCAGCGTCCAGGTGAAGATAAGGGAGAAAGTCTTGTTGCCCAGCATATTCAAAAAGCGCATGGCTCCTTTTTCCATGGGGTAGACCAGGCGCGAGCCGTTGATGAATTCGCCTTTTCCCTCGCTTATGGCGGTGTAAAATTTTTTCAGGTCTTCGGGTACCACGGTCAGATCGGCGTCCAGGATCATAAGCACGTCCCCCGCGGCCGCGTCGAAGCCTTTCCTGACGGCGTCGGCTTTGCCGAAAGCTCCGCCCTGAAGGAGGATCTTTACCGGGATTTCCGGGTGTTTTGCCGCTTCTTCCCTGATCTTTTCAACCGTGCCGTCGGAGGAATTTCCGTCCACGAAAACCAGTTCCGTGTTTTTGCCGATGGCGGGCAGTTCTCTGAAAAGGCGCTCCATGTTGCCGGCCTCGTCGCGGCAGGGGACTACGACCGAAACGGAGTAGCCTTTTATCTCGGGTCTGGCGGGTGTCTCGCGCGCGATTATGAATTGTATCATGCCCAGTTCCTTGAGAAAAGGCAGTTTCGCCAGGAACTTGTTGAAAAAAACGGAAAGCAGCGGTATGCGGAACGGCAGCAGGAAACGATAGCCTTTTTTTATGACCTCGTAGTTGTTCAGGTAAAGCAGATTCTCTATATCCGCCAGGGCCAGCCAGTTCTGGCGCGGGTTTTTAGCCTTAAGACCGGCGGCTTCCGCCAGGATCACCAGCGGTTCCCAGAGAGGATTGTAGGACGTAATGGCTACGCGGGAGCCCGGCCCGGTGACTTTTGAGAGGTTGCGGAAAGCCAGCCAGATGTCGTCGAGGTGGCCCAACAGATCCTGCATGACCACGTAGTCGAACTTCTCCGTTGCCGCGAGGGATTCGATGTCGTCTTCGGCGAAATCAAGCTCCGGGTGGCGTCTTTTCGCGGCCGCGGTCATGGCCGGGCTGAAATCCAGTCCCAGCGCCTGCGCGGGCTTCAATTCCGCCAGCAGGTCTCCGGTGCCGGAGCCTATTTCCAGAACCGAGGCGTTTTCCGGGATTACGAAACGGAAAAAGTCCCTCAGTTCCGAGTGATAATAGCGGTTCCGTCCGCGCCAGACGTCGCGGGTGCCGGCGGATTCGTCAAAGAATTTGATCCTTTCCGCTTTTGTCATAAACGCGGCTCAACCCGGAGGATTAGACTGAAACTTTCCGGACAAGAGAGTCCTTTACCGCGTCGGTCACGGCTTTTATCTGTTCGCCGGTCAGTTCGGGGAACATCGGCAGGGAGAACACCGTGTCCTGCGTTTTCTCGCAGACCGGCAGATCGCCCCGCTTGTAGCCCAGGCGGGCGTACGCTTTCTGCAGATGCAGGGACACGGGATAATAGATCTGGTTGGCTATGCCGCTTTCGGTGAGAACCTTCTGCGCGTTGTCGCGCACGGCTTTCGAGCCGAAGCGGATGGTGTAGTAATTGAACGAGTGTTTGCAATCGGGCCGGACTACGGGTGTTTCGCACACGTCTTTCAGGGCGGCGGCGTATTTCGCGGCCGCGGCGTTGCGCATTTCCGTCCATTTGAGCACGCGCTTGAGTTTTACGGAAAGTATGGCGGCCTGGATGGTGTCCAGGCGGGAGTTGAAGCCTTCCATGTCGTGGAGATAGCGCACTTTGCTGCCGTGGTTCCTGAGCGCTTTGAGTTCCGCCGCTATCTCCGGATCGTTAGTGGTCACCAGTCCGCCGTCGCCGAACGCGCCCAGGTTCTTGGCGGGGAAGAAGCTGAAAGTACCGCAATCGCCTATGGCCCCTGTGTATTTCCAGTCCTTTCCGCCGGTTTTGTACTGGGCGGTGAAAGACTGGGCGCAGTCCTCGATCACTTTAAGGCCGTGTTTTTTGGCCAGGGCCATGATGGGATCCATGTCCGCGGGGTGGCCGTACAGGTGAACCGGGATGACCGCTTTCGTTCTTTTGGTGATCTTCTTCTCCACGGATTTCGGATCTATGTTGTAGGTGTCGGGTTCTATGTCGGCGAACACCGGGATAGCCCCGGACTGGCTGATGGTCTCGGTGGTGGCTATAAAGGTGAAAGGGGTGGTGATGACCTCGTCGCCGGGCTTTATTCCGGCGGCGACAATGGCGAGCCTGAGCGCGTCGGTGCCGTTGGCCACGCCCACTGCGTATTTTGAGCCGTTAAGGGCCGCAAATTCGTTTTCGAACTTCGCCACTTCCTCGCCCAGGATAAAATTGCCTTTGTTCATCACGGCCCTGACCGCGGCTTCCGCTTCGTCTTTGATAGCGGGATAGCCCGCCAGCAGATCCACCATGGGTACTTTCATACAAGAACCTCCGTACCAGGATTCAAGATTCCGGAATCCCTATAGGTTAATTGTATAAAAATACTCCGGGACGGGACAAATAAGAAATGGCTTATTTGTTATAATTACAATTAATGAAGACGAGCGTGATCATACCGTCCTTTAACGAGATAAAAACCCTGCCCGAGATCCTTAAAAAGATAGCGGAGCTGCCCATAGACAGGGAAGTGGTGGTGGTGGACGACGGTTCCACCGACGGCACCAGGGAATGGCTGGAGCGGGCGGCGGCCGGCAAAGCCTTTCCGTTCGTTCTTAAAGTGATAAAGCACGAGGCCAATCAAGGCAAGGGCGGGGCGCTGCTCACCGGTTTCGCGGCCGCCGAGGGCGACATCGTTATTATCCAGGACGCGGATCTGGAATACGACCCCGGCTATATTCCGGAGATAGTGCGGCCGATAGCGGAGGGGGGCTACGACGTGGTTTACGGCTCGCGGCTGCTTTCCGGCCGTACCAGGACCCACAATATCATGTACCTCTGGGGGAACCAGTTCCTGACTTTTCTCACGGCGTTTCTGTTCGGCGTGAAAATGACGGATTCCTATACCTGTTACAAGGCTTTCAGAACCCCGCTGGTGCGCTCCCTCGGTCTTGTTTCCGACGGCTTTGAGATCGAAGCCGAGATCTCCTGCAAGATCGCTTTCAGAAAATATAAATTCACCGAAGTTCCCATCGCCTACGCGCCCAGGTCAAGGGGGGAAGGCAAGAAAATAAATTACAGGGACGCGGTCAAAGGCGTGCTCAAGATTTTAGAATTGAGGATTAAGAGTCTATTTGCCGGAATTTAAGATTCCGGATTCAGGATTTAAGATTGCGGATTAAATAAAAGTGCTTCGGCGATCTTAAATCTTCAATCTTGAATCCGAAATCTTCAATCGCTTTTATTCCCCGGAGGTTCCCAGCGTGCGCGACTTAATAGAGAATTCAAGGCTTTATCTGCTGGCTTTCATGGTTCCGCTGGCGCTGTCGCTGGTTCTGACGCCGCTTCTGAGGCTGCTGGCGCTCCGGTTCGGATATGTGGACGCGCCCGGCGCGGAAGTTAAGACCCATAAGCAGGTCACTCCGCTCCTGGGCGGGGCCGCCATCTTCCTGGCTTTTTCGGCGGGGCTGGTTTTCATGCGGTTCTACACGTCTTTTCCCACCGGCACGCTGCGCGACCTGCGCGTCATCCTGGCCGGGGGCCTTGTCATGTTCGTTCTGGGGCTGATAGACGATCTGAAAAAACCGCATGGCCTGGGCTTTAAAACCAAGTTCTTCATACAGTTTTGCGTGGCTTTTTTTGTGGCGCTTTACGGGGTCAGGATAAATTTTATAAATCCCGATCATCTCTCTTTCATCCTGAGCATGGTCTGGATAGTGGGGGTATCCAACGCTTTCAACATCATAGACGTCATGGACGGCCTGTCGGCCAGCCAGGCGGTGATGGCGGCGCTCGGGTTCCTGCTTATCTCTTTCCCTTCCGAGGCTATCTATGTCAATGTCGCCTCGGCGGCGCTGGCCGGCGGCGCGCTGGGATTCCTGCCGTATAATTTTTCGAAGAGGATGAAGATCTTTATGGGGGATTCCGGGAGCCTTGTCTGCGGGTTCACCCTGGCGCTGGTGTCCATGGGAACCAGCTACAGCGCGGTGAATCCGCTGGGTGTTTACGCGCCGCTTTTCATCCTGGCCATCCCTCTTTACGACACTCTTTTCGTGTCGGTCATGCGCCTCCGGCGCGGGCATTCTCCGTTCATCGGAAGCAGGGATCATTTCGCTCTGCGGCTTGAGAAACTTGGTTTTTCCAGGCCCCGGATAGTTTTTCTCACCGCCATGGCTTCGCTGGCGCTTTCCGTGTTCGCTTTCCTCGTCACGCAGGTTCCGCCGGTCTGGGGCGCTCTCATCTACCTGGTGGTGGGCGGAGAATTCCTCCTGGTCAGCGCCGGCATCTCCAAAATAAAAATCTAACCCGGCTTACGCCGCGGATGGCGGCGCCGGCGGCACCGGCAGGTAAACTGAGAATTTTGCTCCTTTCCCCGGCTCGCTTTCCAGTTCTATCGTTCCCGCGTGCCGCGTCACTATTTCATGCACCAGGGACAGTCCCAGCCCGGTTCCTTTCCCGACTTCTTTTGTGGTGAAAAAAGGATTGAAGATCTTGGCATGCAGTTCCTTTGGGATCCCGCTGCCGGTGTCGGAAACGTCAATGCGGATAAAATCCTTTCCGTCCCGCCGGGACAGGGAGGTTCCGATCGTGAGCCTGCCCCCGGAAGGCATCGCGTCTATCGCGTTGGAGCACAGGTTGATTATCACCTGCTGGAGCTGTCCGCTGTCGGCCGTTATCATGGGCAGCGGACTCCGGAGGTCTTTGACGATCTCCACGTTTTGCATCCGGGCCTGCGGCAGAATAAGGGAGAGCGCCGACTCGATGCTGGAATTGGGATCGAACGCCGGGTGCGCCGAGCGGCTGGACGCTCTGGAGAAGACAAGCAGATTCTGCACCAGCTCTTTGCAGCGCATCGCTTCGCGTTCTATTGATTTAAGCGGGGTTTTCAGCGGGTCATTTTCTTTTACGGTTTTCACCAGGCTTTGCGCGAATCCCAGAATAATTCCCATCGGATTATTGATCTCGTGGGCCACTCCGGCCGCGAGCTGGCCTATGGCGGACATTTTTTCGGACTGCCGTGTCCGCGCCTCCATGTTTTTTTGTTCGGTCGTGTCCGTGATGGTCTGGATGACCGAGATCACGTCCCCCTCGTTATTCAGCAGCGGGTAGCTGCGGGCCTCGTACGAGGCCGTTCCGCCGGGAGCTTCTCTTTTGTACTCGGCTCTGGCAGGTTTTTTTGTTTCAAGAGCCGCTTTCGCCGAACATTCCCCGGTTTTCGTAAAGCAAGGCGTGTCGCAGCGGTGGAACGCCTCGTAACAGGGTTTTCCGATCACTTCATCAAGCGGCCTGCCGGCCAGGCCGCAGAAAGCGGGATTCGCCAGGATAATCCGGTACTGCGTATCCGTCACTATCAAGGGGCCCACATTTTCCATAACGCCTTTAATGAAAGCTTCCGTTTTTTTGCGTTCCTGAACTTCTTTGTTCAGTTCGTCCCGGTTGACGGTGGTGTTCCGGAGACTGGAGACCATTTTATTAAAAGCTTCCGCAAGCTCCCCCAGCTCATTATCCGCGGTTATGCCTATCCGTCCGCTTAGATCCCCGGTTCTGGCCACGGCCGAGGCGGTGGCGGTGATGGCGAGGATAGGCCGCAGAGTGGTGCGCGAGAAAAAATAGGCGAGGATCAGCAGAAGCGCGAGGATTGACAGCACGGTGACCGCGGAAATATTGAATACGGCGGTTCTTGTGCTCAGCTCTATGAAAGAGAGGGCTTTTCTTAAGGTTTCTTCTTCATAGCGTTTTTGCATTTCAAGAGTGGCGGCGATGATCGTCTGGTTGTATTGCGCCTGCCTGGAGAACCCGTTTTTTGACAATTCCAGTTCAAAAAATCCCACGTCCGTTCCGCCGGATCGAACCGGCAGGAGGATCTTCATGGTGTCCGGCGAACGGGCGCTTCCGAAAGCTTTCGCAAGCGGCCGCTTTTTCGCGTCCAGGTAGGCGCCGTAAACCACATTTTTGTTCCTGACAAGAGCCTGGAGATGGCAGTTCAAAGCTTTTAGGTCGCCGTTTCGCAATTTGTCCGGCCCTAATTCCGCCATCAGCTCGGCCAGGGCTTTTCCGGTATCCTGCGCCGAAGCCAGCTGATTGGCATCGCTTCGTTCCGCCAAAGTCTGGAGGGACTCTCCGAACATCATCGAATTCATCTCCGTGTGTTTGTTGAGAAGCGCGTAGATCTCCACCAGCGAGTTCTTCTGGTGGGCGATGATCACGGCCCCCGCGAGTGTCAGGATCGACAGAACAGCCGCGGTGACAAGGGAAAGATATTTTATTCCGAGTCTGGATCTGAATGTCGTAAGGAATGGCAGCATAGTGGGAGAATCCGGGCTTCAAAGTCAGTATTTGAACTTTACTTTGTCCAGAACCTTTCTTACCGGGTCGAAATCGGCGTTTTTCGAAGGGATGAAAGTTTCGACCCCGCCGGGAAGGTTCGCGGCGGAGACCAGTTCTTTCGGCAGTCTTAGAAACGCTTCTTTTACTTTCTTCGCCGTTTCGGGCTTCAATCCGGTCCTCGCGGAAAGGGGCCAGGCCGGATAGCGCGGGGTTTGGGCCAGGATCCGGATCTGGCTTGTGTCGATGCGGTCCGTCATGATCTCAAGGATGCCGTTCCGTATCGTGCCGAAGTCGGCTTCCCGGTTGTAGACCGCCATCACCACTTTTTCCTGTTTGTTTCCGGGGGACTCGGTCAGGGCGCAATCTTTCAGGAGATCTATCTTTTTGTCCATAGCGTAGGCGTTCTGGAATATAAAGCCGGCCGCGGAGGTCTTCCCCACGATCCAGCCTTTTTTCCCCTTGATGTCCGCAAAAGTTTTTATTCCGGGATCGTCCGCGCGGGAAATAAAAAGACCGTAAAAATCGTCCGTCCCTTTGGGCGTCATCGCCAGAGCAAAAACTTCATGAAAGATCTCCTCTGACTTTTTTCTGGTCGAGATTTGTGCATAGATGACGGGATTTGAATACGCAAAATCCACTTTTCCTTCTCTGCAAAGCTTCATATGCTCGGCGAAGTCTTTGGGAAAGACCATCGTGAACTTTATGCCGGTTTCTTTCTCCACGCGGTCAAGGAGGGGGCGCCACGCCGAAAAAGTAAGGACATTTGTCAGCTGCGGCAGCATGGCGAAAGTCAATTCCTCCGCCGCGCGCGCTCCTGGGGCCGAAACTTCGGCGTATACCGCCAAAACCAGGCAGACGGCCAGGGCGCGGCCCGGCAGGAAAGCGGCTATTTTTGACATATTCCCCCTTAATCCGGCATTACCGCCGATAATCATCACTTTATTATATAAAAAAACCGCTTTGCTTCGCCGGGTTGTCGTTAGTCCGCCGTTATTTCGAATTCCGGCGGATCCTGCAAATGGCGCTTTACGGCGCAAAGTCCCGCGGCTTTCAGTATGGCGTCCCGGTACTGGGGGGGGAAATCCGGCGGGAGGCGCATTTTCATGGCCACTTTTTTCACCAGGCGCGACTCCGGATCAAAATTGAAAGAAACGATTATTTTGAACCCTTCCGTGGAGAGATTCCGGTTCCGCATGAAATCCACCGCGTAGATCCCCGCGCAGGTGCCAAGCGAGGCCAGGAACAGGTCGAAAGGCGTGGGCGCGGAACCTTCGCCGCCCGCGCTTTTGGGCTGATCCGTCTTTATTTCAAAACCGTGCCAGGCCGCGTTTATTTTTTTGTTTCCCCCGAAAGTTATTTCCATGTCAGCCATAAGTTTTGATCCTCCTAGAAATTGTACTTATGCAGCTCTTTGGCGAGGCCGGGGATGATCGTGGATCTGCCGTCGGTAACGGCGCAGATCTTCAGGATGTCTCCGTAGACGCGCTCGAAAGCCTCCACCACGTCCGGGTCGAAAGCTTTGCCGGTCTCTTCGCGGATATAATCCCGCGCCTTTTCCGGGGCCCATTTCGGTTTATAGACCCTTGGCATACATAGGGCGTCGAACACGTCCGCCACCGAAACTATGCGGGCGCAGACCGGGATATGTCCGCCTTTCAGCCCGGAGGGGTAGCCGCTGCCGTCGAATTTCTCGTGGTGGGAGCCCGCCACTTTACAGGCGATCTGGAGGAGGCTGCTTTCCGCGCCGGAAAGTATTTTCGCCCCGTAAAGCGTGTGTTTTTTCATCTCCTCGAATTCTTCGGGGGTCAGTTTGCCGGGTTTCAGAAGGATGGCGTCCGCTATGCCCACCTTGCCGATGTCGTGGAGGGGGCTGGCGTAGCGGATGGTTTCCACTTCCCGTTCCGGCAGGCCCATGCCCTGGGCGATAAGGGCGGAATATTCGCTTATATGCCGCAGATGGATGGCGGTATCCTGCTGGTCGCGGTATTCCGCGGTTACGGCCAGCCGGTAGATGGTCTCCAGCTGGGATTTGGAAAGGCTTTCGTAAAGCTGGGCGTTTTCAATAGCCGAAGCGGCGAGCGACCCCAGGAGCTGGAGGATACCTTCGTCGTCCGTATCGAAAGCTCCCTCATCCTTGTTTATGACCTCGAACACTCCTATGATGTGTCCGCCGACGTTCTTGAGCGGAACCGCCAGAATGCTCCGGGTGCGGTAGCCGGTCATCATATCCAGGTCGCGGTTGAAGCGGTTGTCATGATAGGCGTCGGCGATATTGACGGTCGCGCCGGTCGCGGCGACGTGGCCGGCGATGCCCTTTCCGAACGGCACCCGGATCTCGGTCTGCTGCATTCCCTGCGCGATCTTGGACCAGAGTTCGTTGGTCTGCCTGTCCAGGATGAAAACCGAGCAGCGGTCGCCGTTCAGCATCTGCTGCACCTGCCCGGCTATGACCTCAAGCAGCCTCGTGAGGTTGGTTTCGGCGGCGATGAGCCCGCCGAATTTTACCAGCATGTTCAGTCTTTTCTCAAGTTCTTCCGTGCGGGTCATATAGGTATTGTACTAAAAAGGTACCTGTTACCTTGTCAGATTGTCCATGTAAACGCTGTAGTGGACGGCCCTGGCGGAGGGATATTTTTTCTTCAGGCCCGCGTTCAGCTGCAGCAGACAGGAAGTGGCGCCCGCCAGAACCGTTCCGGCCTGCGTCGAAGCGATGTTCCGTATTTTGCGGTCGGCTATCCGTTCCGAGAGCGCGGTCTGGGTGAAAGCGTAGGCTCCCGCGCCGCCGCAGCACCAGTCGCTTTCCGGCAGTTCCACGAAAGCTTTCCCCGCTATTTTTTTCAGCGTCTCGCGCGGTTCCGAGCGGATGCCCTGGCCGTGGCAGGCGCGGCAGGAGTCGTGATAGGTTACGGTTTCGCCGTCGGCCGGTCCGCGGCCCTTTATTTTATCCGTCGGCAGGGCTTCCAGGATGTCCTTTACGGCTTCGGCGAAAGCTTTCGCGCGCGGCCGCCATTCTTCGTCTTCGGTGAAAAGCTGCTCGTAGCTTTTCATGAAAGCCACGCAGGAGGAACAGTCTCCCACCACGGTAAAACCGCCGAGAGCTTTCTTTAGTTCCTCGAAACGCAGGATATTCTTTTTGGCGAACTCCCTGGCTTCGGTAACGCGGCCGTAGTTGTAGGCGAGGAGGCCGCAGCAGAAGTTGTCGGTGAACACACCCGGCCCCAGGAACCGCTTCAGGAGCGCCACCGTGGCGGCCCCCACTTCGGTGAAGACGTAATTAGGCCCGCAGGGGGCGAAGTAGGCCCAGGCGGCCTCTTTTTTACCTTCCGGCTTCAGCGCCGGGTCTTTCAGTAGGATCTTCCTGAGAAATTTCAGGGGAGCGTGTTTGAGCGCGTCCTGGGCCGCGCCCAGCGCCGGCAGGCCGAGGAAATCATAAAACCCCAGTTTGCCGGCCAGGGCCGCCAGCCCCAGCCTTTTCAGCAGATAACCGGCCTTGAGAGCGAGCTCGAAAACACCGCGTCTGTTCAGGAGCAGATCCACGCCCAGGCGCGCGGCGAAGCCCCGGCCGTAGCCGTCCCGGCTTCTCCGCCCTTCCAGCACCAGGTCGGGAGTGGGTACCTTGGCGTAGCAGACCGAGGAGCAGGCCCCGCACAGCAGACAGGTGGAGAAAGATTCCCGCGCGGAGTCTATGTCGCGGGTCTTGCCTTCTATCAGGAGGCGCAGGAACTGGTTCCTGCCGCGCGCGGAAATGGTCTCGCGGCCGGTCAGCATATAAGTCGGGCAGACGGTTTCGCAATAGCCGCACCGGTTGCACTGGGCCGCCGCGTCATAGACCGTCCGCTCGCCGAGATCGGTCAGCAGATGTTTCAGGTGGAACGGCTCCTGCGTATGGTCGTAAAGTTCGTTAATGTCGTATTTAGTCATAGATCCACGGGTTCAGCAGATTTCCCGGGTCGAAAGCTTTTTTCAGGCGGCGGTGGTATTCGTCCGGCTTAAATTCCACCGGATTGCGACCGTCGGCCTGTGACTTGTGTCTCATGACCGGTGTCTTGTACCCTGTGTCCTGCGCCCCGGCATGGAGAGTCGTCCTGAGGGTGACGGTAAGTATCACACCGTACGCGCCCAGGGAGCCGCAGAAAAGTTTCATGGCGTCGTAACCGGCGACGTTCTTGACGGTCTTGCCGCCGAAAGAGAGAACGGAGCCGTCGGCCAGGGCCACGTCCATTCCAAGCAGGATGTCCCGCGCCGGAGGCCAGACTTTCGCCGCGATAACGCCGCCCAGCGTTCCGTCAAGGTCCGGCAGCATTATGCTGAAGCCGGCTTTTTTCAGCCATTTTCTCAGTTCTCCGACCGGCACGCCGGCCTCGGCGCGGACGGTGAAATTTTCCCGGTCCAGTTCCAGGATCCTGTTAAGGGCGGTCGTGTCCAGCGCTTTGCAACCGGCGCCGTCCCATTTCCCGCGCAAAGGCCGCTTGTCCCGCCGCAGGCTTTCTCCCGACCCCGTTACGGCCGTTTTTGCGCCGAGGTTATGCCGGGACTGAAGTTCGGTTATCAGGACGGCCGCAGCCTCTCCCAGAAAGCCTGGCGGGAAAGCGCGCGTCCTGGCGCGGCGGTCCTGCGCCACGGGCAGGATCTTGTCCGGATTGACCAGATCCCTGGGGTCGAAAGCGGCTTTTATGGCGCCGAAGAAATCCAGCGTGGCCGCGTCGTACATCCAGTTCATGGCCACCCGTTTCTCAACGCCTATGCCATGTTCGCCGGAGATGGCGCCGCCCAGCCGGATGCAGCTTTTGAGGATTTCGTAGCCGGCATTCCTGACGCGCTTCACTTCCTGGAGATCGCGCGCGTCGAACAGTATGTTCGGGTGGAGATTGCCGTCCCCGGCGTGGAACAGGAGCCCGGCCGTTAACTTATACCTTGAAAGTATGTCTCTGGTTTCCCGGAGGGCTTCCGGCAGTCTGGGGCGGGGAACTACTCCGTCTTCGACCATGACGTTCGGGGCCAGGCGGGCCATGGCGGGATAGGCGCCTTTGCGGGCGGCCCAGAGGGCTTCCCGCTCGGCGGGATCCGCGGCGGTTTTAAAAGAGGTGGAGAAAGAGGTCTTGCAGATCTCCATGATGGCGCGCAGCTCTCCCGCGACCTTCTTGTCGCTCGCGCCGTCCAGTTCTATGAGGAGGATGGCGTTCGTGCCCGGGGGATAATCCGTTTTGAGATTTTTTTTGGCGGCGTCCAGGGAGATCTTGTCCATCGCCTCCAGGGCACGGGGCACTATGCCCGCTCCGATTATCCCGGACGCCGCGCTGACGGCGTTCTCGACGGAGGCGAAAGCGGCCACGGCGGTCTGCACGACTTTCGGTTTTTCAAGGATCTTAAGCCAGGCCCTGGTGACTATGCCCAGCGTGCCCTCCGAACCGATGAGCAGGCTCATCAGATCCGGTCCGGGATCTCCGTATGACCAGAGCTTCACGTCCCCTTCCGGGGTGACGACTTCCAGGCGCTCCACGTTGTCCGAGGTAACCCCGTATTTCAGGCACTGGGGGCCGCCGGCGTTCTCGCCGATGTTGCCGCCTATGGTCGAGACTTTCTGGCTGGCCGGGTCGGGCGCGTAGAAAAAGCCGAATTTCTCCAGTTCAATCTGGAGGCGCAGGTTCACCACCCCGGGCTCCACCAGGGCCAGGCGGTTGATGGTGTCGATCTGGCGGATCCTGTTTAGAAGCGACAGGTTGAAGATCACGCCGCCTTTAAGCGGAATGGTGCCTCCGGAAAGATTTGTGCCCGCTATCCTGGGGAGGTACGGGATGCCGGCGGCGTAAAGGAGTTTTGCCGCGGGCGCCACCTGATCCGTGGAGGTGAAGCGTACGACGGCTTCCGGCTTCGCGCGCGCCAGGCCCGCGTCATAGGAATACATCAGGAGTTCGGCCGCGTCGGTGAACACGTTCTCCGGCCCCGCGATATTTTCCAGCGCCCGTCTGACCCCTTCGTCGAAGCTGCGTTTTTGGAACATAATTAAGAATTCAACTATCTGCCCAGTTTGAGCTTGGCGGTGAAATGCGCCAGCGCCCTGGGGGCTTCCACTACCTCCAGGCCTTTTATGCTCTTTTTGTTCCTGGCGATCATGCCCAGCACTTCTATGACGTAATCTATGTGGCTCTGCGTATAGACGCGCCGGGGCATGGCCAGGCGAACCAGTTCCATCGGCGCCGGCAGGAAGCCGCCTTTGGCGTCCCTGCGGCCGAACATCAGCGTCCCTATTTCTACGCCCCTTATCCCGCCCTCCAGATAAAGCCGGCAGGCAAGCGACTGGGCCGGGAAATTCCGCGGTTGTATGTGGGGCAGAAGTTTCTTGGCGTTTATGTAGACGCCGTGGCCGCCCGGGGGATTCACTATCGGGATGCCGTGTTTCAGCAGGCCTTCGCCGAAATATTCCGCCGAGCGCAGCCGGTACTGGAGATAGTTTTCATCCAGCACTTCGCGCAGGCCGATGGCGATAGCTTCCAGGTCGCGGCCGGCCAGGCCGCCGTAGGTGGCGAAGCCCTCCGTCAGGATAAGGAGCTGGCGGGCTTTGGAAGCCCAGTCTTTGTTGTTCAGGGCCAGGAAGCCGCCCATATTGGCGAATGCGTCTTTCTTGGAACTCATCCAGGTTCCGTCGGCCAGCTCGAACATGGACTCGGCTATTTTCCGCACCGGCACGCAGCCGTAGCCCTTTTCGCGCAGTTTTATGAAATAGGCGTTTTCGGCGAAACGGGCGCAGTCCAGGAACAGCGGGATGCCGTATTTGTGGCAGATGCTCTGGGCGCCTTTCAGGTTCTCCATGGAGACCGGCTGGCCTCCGAGCGAATTATTGGTTATCGTCATCACGCACAGCGGGATGTTCTTAGCGCCTTTTTCCCTGACGAATTTTTCCATGGCGGCCAGGTCGGCGTTGCCTTTGAAAGGGGCCGGCTTGTCGAAATCCATAGCGGCTTTGGAGGGGAAATCCATGGCCTGGGCGCCGGAAGCCTCCACGTTGGCGCGCGTGGTGTCGAAATGCGAATTGGAAATGACATACTTGCCCTTGCCGCCGATGAGGGTGAAAAGTATCTTTTCCGCGGCGCGGCCCTGGTGGACCGGAATGACCTCCGCGAAACCGGTCAGGCGTTTTATCTCTCCCTCAAAATTATAGTAACTGCGCGCCCCGGCGTAGGACTCGTCGCCCGTCATGATGCCGCCCCACTGCGCGGCGCTCATCGCGCCCGTCCCGCTGTCGGTCAAAAGATCTATAAGAACTTTCTCGGCCCTGATGTTGAAAAGATTGTAATGCGCGGCGTCCAGGATCTTAAGGCGCTCCTCGCGGGTGGTGAAGCCCAGCGGCTCCACGGTCTTTATCTTAAAAGGTTCGATTATCGTTTTCCATTTCCATTCCATGAGAGGGGCTCCTTACAGTAGTGGTTAGTGGATAGTGGTCAGTGACTGATGTTTATTGTACAAATATGGTCATCAGTACGAAATAGACCGTCATCAGGGCGGCGCCGCAGGGCAGCGCGGCTTTCGCCCATTCTCCTGATTTTATATTGAGCTTGGCGGCGCTTATGATGTTCGGGATATTACCCGGGATGAGCATCCCGCCTGAGATGAGCAGGCCCATGAGCGTGAACTTGACCTGCTTGTCGGTCATTATCGGAACCAGCTCGGCCGCCGCCAGCGTGGCGTTGTCCAGTATGGCGGACAACGAATTGGCCCAGTAAAGTCCCCAAATCGGCATTCCGGGCACAAAACGTTCGGCCAGCGGCGTAAGGCCCGCGCCCAGAAAGATAAGCGCCATGACAAAGAGGTACACTTTCAGGGCGCGGAGCGCGACGCTTCGATTGGTTTCCAGGGCGTCTTCGGTAAGACCGAGGCCGGCCGGATCAGCCCTGCCTGCCGCGCTGGCGCCCAAAAAGGCCATGACCAGAACCCCGGGCACGACCCAGAGGCCTATCTGCCTTATAAGATAAAAAAAATCGGCGTTGTGCGGCGCGTCTTTCAGTTTAGCCACCGCGATGGTCGACAGCGGCTCGCCTATAGGGGTCAGCGCGGCGCCAAGGCCTATGGCGAAGCAGGCGTAGACCACGATCTTTATCTCGCGGTTCCTTTCAAGCTTCAGGATGCTGATGATCTCGGCCAGCGCGAGGGCGGCTATAATAGCCGTCATCAGGCTTGAACCCAGGCCGAGAAATAGTATTACCGCGAAGACCGCCCGGCGCAGGCCAAGCGCGTTTATGAGAAGCTCCAGCCAGCCTTTGAGTTTCGGGCGCGCGGCCCTGAAAGCGAAACCCAGCGCCAGCACCGCCAGAGTTATCTTAACCGGCGCGCTGAACGCCTCTTCCACCAGCGCCGCGCTCCAGCGGTCTGAAATGGTTACCGCGGCCAGGCCCATCACGAACAGAAAGGCCTCCAGCTCCTCCTCCGCTTTTTTTACGGAAAAAGGCAGGACAAGCGTGAGCATCATGACAACCGCAAGACCGCCTATGGTGAGATATTCGCTCATATAAAAATAGTGCTACAATAATACAATTACAATTCTATTACTTTTGGGGCCGTAAAAGAAAATGGATAAATTAAAAAAGCCGGTGGGCCTCTTCCTGTGCGGGGGCGGCGCTTTGGGGAGCTGGCAGTCCGGTGTGCTGTCCAGGCTGGTTTCCGGCGGGATGGATTTCGACGTCGTGGCGGGTTTCAGCGTGGGCTCGCTCAACGGGGCGGCTTATTGCTATGGCAAGACAGGGGAACTGCGGGGGATCTGGACCGGCCTGAAGCCGGACCGCATCCTCTCCATCCGGCCCGGCTATCATAATATCCCGCTGGAACTTTATCAGCATCATAAGCCGGGATTTTTTTCCAGGATCGGATTTCTGTTCCAGAAGCACGCCTCCAGGATGTATTTGTTCTCTAACGCGCCCGTCTATGATTTCCTGAACTCCTGGCTCTCTAAAACGGGCGTCAATTTCAGCCGCAATATAAATTTCTACGTTATCAGCCATGCCGTTGAGATGAAGCTGCCTTACATCGTCAGGTTCGAAGGCGGCGCCCGCGGCCACAACCTTTCTTTCGTGGATGCGCTGGTGGCCAGCTGCGCCATTCCCAGCATTTTTCCTCCGGTCGAAGTAACCGAGCACGGCCGAACCTATCACCTGGTGGACGGCGGCGTGATCGGTATCGCCAATATAAACCTTAATATCTTCGAGGGCTGCGGAACCATAGTCATGATAGGCAACTCGCGGGACGAAGACCTGAATTTTCCCTCCGCGGGGGCTTTCGGCTATTTCGAGTCCAGGGCCAGGAAAATGCTCGCCATCCACACCCAGAAGATCTACGAGTCGCGCGTCTTTATAAAATCGGAGCCGGAAGTGCATTACATCAAACCTCCGGTGGATCTGAATCTCGGCGTGCTGGAATTCGAGGGCGCCAAGTGCGGCCGCGCTTTCGATATAGGCGTAAGAGAAGCCGAAAAATGGCTTCGGAAATAGGGGACAGCGACCTATTTCCCTATTCGCTGATTTTATGTTCGACCTGAATCTCCTTAATTCTTCCCTGTTGGTGATATTCGGATTCTTTATCGGCATCCTGGGCTCCGTCATGGGCGTCGGAGGCGGGATCTTCATCGTGCCCATGCTTGTTCTGGCGCTGGGCATCCCCATACACCAAGCCATCGCGGTGTCGCTGGCCGCTATCGTGGCGTCTTCAAGCGCGGTGGCGTCGGTCAATGTGGAACGCGGACTCGCCAATATGCGCCTGGGGGTCGCGCTTGAAGTGACCACTGCTTTGGGCTCCATCGCCGGAGCGCTCCTGGCCGGCCGCCTGTCTTCCAACATAATTCAATTGCTGTTTGCCCTGGTGCTTTTTCCGGTTTCGGCTGGTATGTTCATGAAAGGCCGCCGCGCTCTGAAACACGGCCACGCGCGTCCCGCGCCCGCCGCCGCCGACGCTATCCCCGGAGTTTTCGATTCGGAGTTCTTCGACCATTCAATAGATTCCAGCACTTCCTACCGGGTAAAAAATATGACGCCGGCTTCGTTTATTTCATTTTTTGCGGGCGGGCTTTCCGGCCTGCTGGGCCTGGGCGGGGGAATAATACAGGTGCCGATGATGAATCTCCTCTGCGGGGTGCCTATCAAGGCCGCCGCGGCCACCAGCAATTTTCTGATAGGGGTTTCGGCCGCCGCCAGCCTCTTCGTTTATTTAAAAAAAGGCTATCTTATGCCCGAACTGGCGGCCGTGATAATTATAGGGGTTCTGCTCGGTTCTTTCGCGGGGATCTATATCCTGTATAAGGCCCGTTCCGAAAAGATCCAGATAGCTTTCTCGGCGCTGGTGTTCATCGTGGCGGTGAAGATGCTACTGAAGTAGAGAATTATGAACAGAGTTTTTTCTGACAAAGAGTTCGGAAAACTTATCCAGCGTACGCTGCTGGCGGGCGTGTCCCTGAGCCTTTTTTTCTTTTTTCTGGGTTTCGTTCTCAGGTTTTCAGGCTTTCAATCCGCCGGCGCGGCGCTGCGGGCGGGGGTGCTGACGCTGGCGCTTACGCCGGCGGCGCGTGTAGCGATGCTGGTCTACGGCTATTGGCGCACAAAAGAATACCGTTTCGCCCTGGCCTCCTTCACAGTCCTGGCCCTCCTCTTCATTTCGGTTCTGTTGTAAGGAAAGAGGGACGCCCTTAGTTAATTAGTTTTTTTGCGTTGTTTTACCGGGGGGCAACCGGCATTCGGAAGCGAAACTAATTAACTAAGGGCGTCCCCAATTCCCTTATTTCTATCTGGACTTTGCGGCCGAGTTTTTCCTGTTCGGAGATAAACTCGTTAAGCTTCAGCAGGCAGCCGGGGCGCAATTTAACGCAGCCGCTGGTGTCGCGGAACCGGAAATCCCTGATCTCGCGGCGGCCCGCGTAGCGCGGATCCGTCAGGCGCTTCGGCGCATCCCACCGGTCGGTGTGCACGGCCCAGCCGGAACGTCCGTAAGGGCCGTAATAGTAAAGGGGATTATGCGCCAGCTGCGCCGCCTGCCTGGCCGCGGCCTCCGCAGAGTCCGCGGCTGGGCGCCGCTCAAAATATTCCGGGACCGCGCCGGGCAGGCGCAGGCCGTAGGCCTGGTTCCAGACCAGGTCGATCGGCACGGCCGCATCGCCCTTATTGTACCAATGCCTGTACACGGCGGAAAAATAGGGTTTTGGCCCGCCGTCCGTGTTCTTTATCCTGCTCAGGAATTCTTCCTCGCCATCGGGGTCTTCCGGCCCGCCCAGAGCGGCTATCTCGTAGCGGCCGGGTGTTATATTCCTGGCGTCGTAGATGCCAGGAACCGCGGCGCCGTCAGCCTCGTTCCGCGGCGCGTAATAAATGGTGACGCCGTCTATACGCCCGCTTTGCCAGCCCGGCCTGGGCGAGTCCGAGGTTTTTCCGCGCCCAAGCGCCTCGCACTGGTAAAGGCCCGCTCCGGCGCCGCTTTCCAGCTCAAAACTGATCACGCCCGCGCGGGCCCTGTCCCGCGGCAGAAGCACCAGCGCGCGGGAAATTTTTTCGTCTTTCAGGCCAGTCAGCCCGTTAAGTCCGAGCGTGGCGGCCCTCGAACGCAGTCCGGCCGTAAGTTCCCCCATGGCAGGCCTGTCGGTGGGGATAAACGGCGGCAACAGGCGCGCGTCCGCATTAAGCGGCTCCCGCGCCGCACGTCCGGCGCAGCCGGCGGACAGTATAATGACCGCGCAGAAGACGGCGTTTTTATTCACAGTTTTTATGACTACTTCGCCGGTTTACCCGGAGTGATGCCTTCCACGCAGATGACGGCGTTGTTTTTTCCGTTAGCGCGAACCAGATCGTAAACTGTTTTGGAATCCGCTTTTGACAGGCGTATGCAGCCATGGGAAGCCGGCCGGCCCAGCAGCGCTTCCGCTCCGGTGGCGTGTACGGCTATATTCCCATTGAAAAATATAGTGTTGGCCATGGGCGCGTTATTATAGAGGCTGGAATAGTGCATGGGTTCCATCGCGTCCGGGGCGAAGCACTTTCCGCTGCCGGGTGTGCCGTGGCCGGGAAGAAGCCCGGAGGAGATCTTGAATTCCCCGGTGAGTTCAGCGGATCGTACCCTCAGGCGCTGGCTTGTAAGATCCACGGTTATGTGCACGGCGGCGTTCTGTATCCTGCCGGGATCCGTTATCAGGTAACGGAAAAATCTGAGCCCGAAAGCCTCCTCGACCTCTTCCGGTGTGTGTTCATCTATGAACCTGTCGGGATCCGCCATGGCTTCCTCGCGCAGGCTCAGGCCCCGGTCTTTCACGCCGGGGTCGCGCCGCGCGGCGGCTTCCGGCACGGCCGGGATTATAAGCGCCGACCCGCTCACTCCAAGGCCGGAGAGTTCCGCGCGCAAGTCCCCGGTATCCATCGAAAAACAGGGATAGGAAGTTATAGCCGCCAGAACAAAAAGTATGAACCGTTTCATTATTATTGTCCTCCACTCCAAATCCGACCCGCTGATCATATGTCGCATATAATGTAGCCCAGAACCGCCGTTTTCGCCTGAGCCGAAAGTACCATCCCCGCCCGGTCTTTTGGCCTCAAAAAAGGTAACAGGTGCCTTTGATATGTTTTTATGTTGAAAGGTAACAGGTACCTTTTGCTTTTGGGGCGGTAGTTTGTTTTAATTATAGGGGGGGAACGGAGATTGAGGAAAGAAAAATGAAGAATAAACTTGAATTTTCGGCTATCGTGCCGGTGGCCGGGGCGGGAACCCGGCTCAGGCCGCATACCCATACTTATCCCAAGGTGCTGCTGACCGTGGGCGACAAACCCATTCTGGGCCATATCCTGGACGATCTCTCACGGGCCGGGATCAAGAAGATCTATATGGTCATAGGCGGGATGGGCGATAAGATCAAGACCTATGTCGCCGGGAAGTATCCCAGGCTGAACGTCACCTACATAGTGCAGGAAGAGCCTAAAGGCCTGGGGCACGCCATCTGGATAACCCGCAATTATGTCAAAGGCCCCGCGATCGTAATGTTGGGCGACACGATCATTTCCGCCGATCTGGGAAAATTTCTTAACGCCCGGCAGGACGCTATCGCGGTAAGGGAAGTCGCCGATCCCAGGCGCTTCGGCGTGGTGGAGATAGAGAAAGGGCGTATCGTCAATATGGTGGAGAAGCCGCAGCATCCGCCCTCCAATATGGCGATCGTGGGTATCTACGCTTTTAAGGATACTCAGCCTTTGTTCCGGGGCCTGGACAGTCTGGTCCGGTCGGGTAAGACCACAAAGGGGGAGATACAGCTGACCGACGCCCTGGTTACGATGCTCAAAAGCGGGCATAAATTCAGCCCGGTTCCGATAGACGGCTGGTATGACTGCGGGAAGCCGGAAACACTGCTTGAGACCAACCGTTATATACTTGAGAAGAACAAGCCGGCCTACCGCGCGCCGGGCTGCGCCGTAGTGGAGCCGGTGTATATCTCGCCCAGGGCGAAAGTTTCCAATTCCATAATAGGCCCGTACGCGTCCATCGGGGATGGCGCTATCGTGGACTACTCGATAGTTTCGGATTCGATCATCAACGAGAACGCGGTGATCATGAACATGAATCTGAGCAAGTCGCTGGTCGGCCCGAGCGCGACGATAATAGGCCGCCGAGAGCAGATAAATATAGGAGAGAACTCCGAGATCAGGTTCGACAAGACCGTCTGCGACCTGTAGGAGCTGTGAGGCGGTAACGCCGGGCTGGCAGCCCGGCGCCATTTCCCTATAAGGACAGCAGCGCTTTCATCTCCATTCCGTATTGATCCGCGTTCAACCCCACGATCAGGTGGGTCACCCCGCCCGGCAGTTCCATGATCTCGCTCACGCCTGCCTTTTTCAGCCGGCCCGCGTCCAGCTTTTTTCCGGGCGCCATAGTCACCCGCAGCCGGGTCTGGGCGCACACTTCCACGGAACCGATCGCTTCGGCCCCGCCCAGGGCGTTGATCCAGGCCCGCGCCTTGACGGCGGCTTCCGGATCGCGCTCAGGTTCCACAAAACCGGCGGCGGGAGCCGCGGCCGCGGCCGGTTTCTGATCCGTTAATTCCGCTTCCGGCCCCGCAGTGGAGAGGTACTCCTCCAGATCCGTTTTCATATTCTCGGATTGCGTGCCGAAGATGGCCTGCACCCCGCTGCCTGCCACCATAACCCCGGCCGCTCCCAGGCTCTTGAGGCGTCCGGCGTCCACTTTTGAGATGTTGTGCACTTCCACGCGCAGGCGGGTGATGCAGGCGTCTAGACTTTTCAGATTGCTCTTGCCGCCGAAAGCCAGGGCAAGCTGGTGCGAGAACTCATGGACCGGCCTGGACTGCGCCGCCTCGTCCCCGGCTTCCGGCTCCCTGCCGGGCGTGGCCAGATTCCATTTTCTTATGGCGAAATTGAACAGGCCGAAGTACATAAAACCCCACAGGGGGCCGATCACCAGCAGCCAGAGGGCATGCGTCGATTTCGGGAAGAGGACGATATAGTCTATGAGGCCGTGGGAGAAAGTCGTGCCGTGTTTTATGCCAAGCAGTATGCACATGACGAACGCCGCCCCGGAAAGGACGGCGTGAAGTCCGTAAAGGACAGGCGCCAGGAACATGAAAGCGAACTCTATTGGCTCCGTGATCCCGGTCAGGAAAGAGGTAAACGCCGCCGAGATCATGATCCCGCCTATCCTTGCCCGCTGCGCCGGTCTGGCGTTGTACCAGATCGCCATGGCGGCCGCGGGAAGCCCCCACATCTTGAACAGATATCCGCCGGCCAGATTCCCGGCCGTCGGATCTCCGGCGGCGAACCGGTATAGCTCTCCGTGGATCATTTTCTGGGCCGCGGGGTCGAAGTATTGCCCGACCTGAAAGAAGAAGGGCACGTTCCAGATATGATGCAGACCGAAGGGGATGAGTACCCTTTCCACCACCCCGTAGATGCCGAATGCCGTGGCCGGAGATCCGGACGACGCCCAGACCGAGAAGCGGGAGATCGCGCCGCCGATGGGCGGCCACACGAAACTGAGAACGCAGCCGATTATAATGGCCGCGAAAGCGCTAAGAATAGGCACCAGCCTCTTGCCGGCGAAGAAGCCCAGGTATGCCGGCAGTTTTACACGATAGTACCGGTTAAAGAGAAACGCGGCCGCCGCGCCGATAAGGATGCCTCCGAACACGCCGGTGTCCATCGAATTTATGCCCATCACAGGCGTGAGGGTCGTGTTCATCATCGCGCCCATTACGCCCATGGTCGCGATCATGACCGCGTAGCCCACCGTGCCGGCCAGCGCAGCCACTCCGTCGTTGTTGGTAAAGCCCAGGCTTACGCCTATGGCGAAGATCAGCGGCAGGTTGCCGAAGATGGCCCCGCCCGACTGCGCCATCAGGTTCGAGATCACCTCGGGAACGACGGCGAAGTGGGCGCTCCCCAGCGCCAGCAGCAGTCCGGCCACAGGCAGGACGGAGACCGGCAGCATCAGGGATTTGCCTATTTTCTGAAGCTGCGCGAACATTTTTTTTCCTGGATTTTCCATAAGATATTTTCTCTCCTCGTTTTCCGGGCGGTTATGCCCGGGCCTGCGCTGGGATCAGGGCGCGCACTTCCGCGGCCGTTCCCAGAGAAACCGCGCGCTTCGCCAGCAGGCGGCAGTCCTCCAGTTTAAGGCCCCGCACGGCCGCTTTTACCGACGGCACCGCGGGCGCGCTCACGCTGAGCTCGGTCACGCCGAGGCCCAGCAGCAGCGGGATCCCCCTGGGATCCCCGGCGAGGCCTCCGCAGACGCCGACGGGCTTGCCGTGGGCGCGCGCGGCTTCGACCACCATGCCGATCAGGCGCAGTACGCTTGGATGGAGCGCGTCCGCTTTCCCGGCCAGCCGGGGATGGCCGCGATCCATGGCCAGCGTATATTGCGTAAGGTCGTTGGTGCCGATGGAGAAGAAATCGGCCTCCGCGGCGAACAACTCCGCCAGTACAGCCGCCGACGGAACTTCGATCATTATTCCCACCTGGATCGGAGAGGCGCCGAGCCGCTTGGCTTCTTCCAGCACGATGGCCCTGGCCGCGCGGTACTCCTCTATATCGGAGATCATGGGGAACATTATCCGGACTTTACCGGCCTGGGCCGCGCGCAGGACGGCCCGCGCCTGCGTTCTCAGGATGTCCGGGTGGGCCAGCCCTATCCGGATCCCGCGCTCGCCGAGGAACGGGTTCTCCTCTTTGGGGAGCTGGAGATAGGGCAGCTGCTTGTCGCCGCCGGCGTCCAGCGTGCGGATAATGAGGGGGCGTTCTTTGCCCAGCGCAGCGGCGGCCGCCTGGTAGGCGCGCGTCTGTTCTTCTTCCGAAGGCGCTTCGGTTCTGTTCAGAAAGAGGAATTCCGAGCGCAGCAGTCCTACGCCCTCGGCTCCCAGTTTCACCGCTTCCGCGGCTTCCCCGGCGGCGCTGAGGTTGGCAAATACTTCTATCCGGTGTCCGTCGAGTGTGAGCGCCGGCCGTCCCGCCGCTCCGGCCTCCTCCCGTTTTTGCCTGGCGGCGCGCTCGATACGCGCCCGAACCTCCTCCAGATCTTTTGCCGGGGGATTAACTCCGACGACGCCTTTGTCCGCGTCCAGTATAATCGCCGCGCCCGCTGGTATTTCCAGGGCGTGCGGTTCCAATCCGACCACCAGCGGGAGGCCGAACGACTGGGCCAGGATGGCGATATGCGAGGTGGGGCCGCCGCCGACCGTGGCGCAGCCCGGCACTTTCGTCCGGTCCAGGGAGGCGATGTCCGAAGGCGTAAGCTCTTCCGCGATCAGGATCGAGCCGGCGGGAATTCCGGAGATATTCTCGTCCGGTTCTCCAAGCAGCTGTTTCAGGACGCGGCGGCCCACGTCCCGCAGATCGCCCGCGCGCGCGGCCAGAAGTTCGTTGGACATTCCCGCCAGCCGGTCGGCATGGGCGGTGAAAGCCTCTTTCCACGAGAAAGCGGCGCTCTTGCCTTTTGCTATGGCGCTTTCGGCAAGCTCGAACAGATCCGGATCTTCCAGAAGTTCCAGGTGGGCGCCGAAGATCTCGGACTTGCCGGCGTCGCCGGAAAGCTTCAGGCGGTCCTGAAGCGCGTCGAGCTGCAGGCGCGCCGCCGCGACGGCTTCCCCGAGAAGGCGCCGTTCCTGTTCCGGCGTTTCGCCGTGTTCAGGCACATGGCTTTTTGTTTGCGACAGTATGAAAGCCCGGCCGGATGCCAGACCGGGAGAGGCGCTGATGCCGGCCAGCAGATCGCGGTTTCCGGACGCCGCGGGCCGCGCCGCCGGCGCGGAGGAAGCGGGCGCGGAAGCGGCGCCGGCGGATTCCTCGCCAAGCCCTTTCTCCAGGGCCGGGAGGATCGCGTCAACGGCTTCTTTGGCGTCATGTCCGCAGGCTACGATAAAAACTTTGTCTCCCTGTCTTACGTCCAGGCCCATGACGGACGAGACGCTCCGGAGGTTGGCCTGGGCGTCCCCTTTGCGCAGCCGCAGGTCGCAGCGGTAGGCGCGCGCCAGTCTGGCCAGGGTGGCGGCGGGCCGGGCATGAAGCCCCGAACTGTTGGGTATGACCACCGCCTTGGAAACTATCGGAGCGCCGGCCTCCTGCGCGGCGTGCCCGGCTTCTCCGGCCGCCAGTTCAATGGTCAAAACGGGGTCTTTGCCCGCGAGGACGCTGCCGCCGTATTTGCGCATCTTGCCGACGAGTTCCGGTGTCGTAATAACGATCTGGGTGAGGAGGCTGCGGGCTTTTTTTGCCACTTCGTCGGCCGCAAATTCGATCAGGGGCTGCCCTTCCGCTACCTTGTCCCCCGCCTTGACGCGGGGGGTGAAGCCCGCTCCTTTCAACTGCACCGTGTCTATGCCTATATGGAGCAGGACTTCCAGGCCGCCTTCGGCTCCGATGGTCAGGGCGTGGCCGGCGGAATGGATGTTAAGCACCGACCCCGCGCATGGGGCCAGCAGGATCTGCGTCGTAGGGTCAAGAGAGGCGCCGTCTCCGACTACTTTCCTGGCAAAAACGGGATCCGGAACCGCTTCGATGGGCATAAGTATGCCTGAAAGCGGCGCCATGAGCGTTATAACCGCGGGTCGTACCGCCGAGTTTTTGTTGTTCATTGTTCGGTCGTCTCCTTTCCTGTTGTCCAACAGTCTGCTGATACTCCGGCCAGACACCGGTAAATGCGCGGGAACGGTCTCCTTACTCCACGACCAGAGTCGAAATGGAATGCGGCAGGGCGGAAAGCTCGACGGCTTTGCCGGCCAGGCACAGACGATAGGCGATCTTATCCTTGCTCTGGTTCATGACTACGACCGCCAGGCTTCCGTCCTTGTTCAGAAAAGCGGTGGTCAGCAACTGGGCGCGGGAAGAGGAACTTGCCGCGCGCCTGGCGCCGGGCCTGATGAACTTGGAAAAGTGGCCGATGTAGTAATAGGAATTCATATAATGCAGCGAACCTTTCCGCGTGTCGCCGTGCAGAGGGGCGAAACAGAAGTTCCCCACATGGTTCGGCCCGCCGGTTTCGTCCAGGAGCATATTCCAGTCCGTCCAGGCGACCGCGCCGTTATTGAAATCGCTTATCATGGATTTGCCGTACAGCTCTCCCCAGTTCCAGTCGTTTATGGTTTTCCAGCTGAAAGGGTAATTACAGGCCTCGGTGAGCAGCAGATTCGTGTCCGGGTAGGTTTCCCGCGTCAATTTCACATTCTCAAAAATGGAGTCGCCGTGCCATTTTTCGTACCAGTGGAACCCTATCCCCCAAAGATACTTCGCCGTGTCCGGATCGTCCAGCAGAACTCCGGCGCGCTGGAACAGGAGATCCCGGTTATGGTCCCAGCCTATAAGTTTTTTTGAGGCCAGCCCCTCTCTTTTTAAAGTCGGGCCGAGATAATTTTTGATGAAATCTCTTTCCTCTTCCGCGGTGTAGATGCAGGACTCCCATTTTTGCGAGGCCATAGGCTCGTTCTGCACCGTCAGGCCCCAGACCGGGATGCCTTCCTTTTCGTAGGCCTTTATGAATTTTACGTAGTAATCCGCCCAGGCCTGGTAAAATTCCTTTTTCAGCTTGCCGCCGTGCAGCATATCGTTGTTGTCTTTCATCCAGGCCGGCGGGCTCCAGGGGCTGACGAACAAAGTCAGCCCGCCGGCGGCGGCGATGGCCTGTTTGATAAAAGGAATACGATACTTGAGATCATGGGCCACGCTGAAAGATTTCAGCTCTTTGTCGCCCTCGTCGACATAAGTGTAGCTGCCGCTTGAAAAATCGGAGCTGTGAATGGGCGTGCGCGCTAGGGAATAGCCTATGCCGGCCTTGCGGTCGTAATAAGCGGTCAGGATCTCCCGCTGTTTATTCAACGGCATTTTCGCGAAAGTCTCGGCGGAGGCGTCGGTCAAAGCCCCGCCGATTCCCGTGAAAGTCTGGAATAATCTGGAGGGGTCCACGAAAACGCAGGGCTCGGTTTCCAGCGGCTGGCCGAAGGGCTTGAATGCGAAAGTCCCTTCCGGACTTAAACGCTGTCCGGTTTTGTCCGCCGTAGTATACACGGAAACTTTTTTCGCCCCGGACGTGAACACCGGTCCGGATTCCCGCTGAATGCAGCCGGCCAGACCGATCAGGCATAAAGGTAATATGATCTTATTCATGGTATTGCGCTCCTAAATTATTTACGAGGATTATTGTACACAATTTCAGGCGTCCGGTTCCCGTGCGGCGGCTTTTCGTGATAGAATATCAGGCATGGAATTAAATAAGCTGCTGGAAGGACTGATAAACGAAGAATTTCTGGACGTATCCATTTATAACGCCGAAGCCGGGCTCTTCGCGGAAAAACTGATAGGCGGGGCCAGGATCGCGGAGATCTTCTCCGTTTTTGCCCGCGAAGAAGCGGAGCACGCCCTCGCTTTAATGAAGATCACGGGCAAAAAAGGGGGGGTGAAGACGGAAAAGATCTCCGTCGGCTCGTCTCTGCGGCAATGTCTTGAAATGCACGTCAAAAGGGAAAGTTTAAGCGTTGACACCTATAACGAATTGCTGGAGAGGCTTGCGGCGCCCGAGCACAAAATGATAATAAAAGGGATCATCGCCCAGGAAACCGAACATCTCCGCGCCGCCAAAGAATACCTCGCTAAAATACGGGCGGCGAACGAAAAATAGGCGGCTTGCGTATATCCCGCGGGGGAAAAGGGGCATGCGCGGAGAATATTGGTATAATATCGGCAGTGGTATTTTTAAGATAACCGGAGGGTTTGTCATGAAAAAAAAGTTGATTGTAGTATGCGGGCTGGGCTGCCTTATGTTCTCCGCCTTTCACCCTGTTTTTGCCGGGGAAGCGCTGTTTCAGGAATTAGAAAAGGCCGGAACGGCGATTCAGCCGCCGCAGGTTCTTCGCCCTATCGAACCGGGCCACGAGCTGGGCAACGTGACCGGAACCGATATCGAGATGAAGTCATATGACCACAGCGTTGCCGGGGCCATTAACGGCGCGACCGTATGGGGCTTTTTCGATGAGGCCGCGGGAGTTTCCAAACTCATGATGCGGAAGTACGGGCAAGTCATCTCGGCGGAGTTCAAACGGCAGCCGGATAAATCGCTTGGAGGCGTTATCACCAGCGGCGACGAGGGCTCCCAGCGGACCACGTCCGTTTTCTTCGCGGGTATGGATGCGGCGTCGCGCACGTTCAAGCTGCGCATTAACGACGAGGAAGTAGTGGTTCTGGTAACCCCCGAAGGGATGTCGGACGGGCACTTCGTCAACCCCACCTACTCGACCGTGATCGGCGGCAAGCCTGTCAGCTACAGGATCGAAGTGACCGGGTGCTTCGGGTACTCCATCAATATTGGAATGATCATTCTCGGCGCCTACGCGCATTAAAGCTCTATATGGCGGTTTTATATATGCGGTCCGGGCTTCCCGGGCCGCATATTTTTTGGCGGTCGGTAACGTCAAGACTTCTGTGTAATTTCCCAGTGCAGGGTTCGCGGGTCCTGCCAGGCATGGGGCCCATCGGGCCTGCGGCCGGCCCGGCGACTTCGCGCCGGTTCCTCCTCGGCCCGATCCAACCCATGCCTGTCACCCGCTCCACCTACATCGCCAAGGGCTTATCATACACCTTGCAAGGTTCAGGCTAAACGGCTATTATTTAAAATATTGACCGATATTGGGGGGGTAATGGGACTTATTTCAATACTTTTGATCGCCGGTTTTATAGTGTACTTGTCCGGTCAATCGGACAGGATGAAGCGCCTGGAGCAGGAATTATTGGAGCTTCGCGGGAAACTGGAAAAACTCAGTCCCGGCAGCTTCAATTCTGCGGGAGAAAAGGAAGAATCACAAGAGATCCCTGCCGGATCCGCCGCCTCGGCCCAATCCGCCCCCGAATTTATTCAGCATCCGTCCGCGCCCGGACCGCTGCGGCGGGCATCTTCAACGCCTATTCCGGAGCCGGTCATGTCTGCGGGGATCAATCAGCCGCTTGACGATCATAAAGAACCAGGTCCCGCTATAGATTGGGAACGTTTTGCCGGCATTAAACTTTTCTCCTGGATAGGCGGATTCGCTTTGTTCCTGGGAGCGGGTTTTTTTGTTAAATACTCCATCGATCATGGTCTCCTTAGCCCCATGGTAAGGGTCACGCTTAGTTTCATTCTGGGCGGTGTGTGTATCGGCACGGGACTTTACCTTAAAAACAGCCGGTTCATTGTGACAGCGCAAACTCTCTGCGCGGCCGGAGTGGCCATTCTTTATGCGGACATTTTTTCCGCCAGCGCCAGCTATCATTTTATCGGTTCCGGTGCGGCGTTCGCGCTCATGTCGCTGGTCACGGCCGCATCTTTCTTTTTGTCGGTCAGGATGGACTCAAAGTATGTGGCGCTCCTGGGCCTGTTCGGCGGTTTCCTTACGCCGCCGCTTTTGTCCACCGGAGCGGATAGGCCGTTCGCCCTGTTCGGTTATATACTTCTTCTGGATACGGGCATAGCCGCTACCGTCTTCCGGACCGGCTGGACTTTTCTTCTTCCGCTCTCTCTTATCGGGACTGGTTTTATGGAAGCGGGCTGGTTCGCCAGGTTTTTCACGGATTCCAGGGCGTTGACCGGTTCCGCCATAACCGCGCTTTTTGCGGCCTTCTCTTCCGCTATCATTATACTTGCGCCTTCTTTTCCCATAGAAACAAACAAGACGAAGAGTTCTTGCGCTGTTTTCCTGTTATTTTCGATAGGCCTTACGGCTTTTATGTTCGGCACGGGGGACATGGCTTTCCATCCGGGATTGCTTTTTACCCTGCTCCTTACTATCAATGCGCTGTTCTCTTATCACGCGTATAAAAGCCGCTATTTTGTGCCCTGGCAGGGCGCGGCCTCTTTTTTTGTTTTCCTCATTATCGCAAACTGGAGCGTGGCGCACCTGACTCCCGCTCTTCTTGGGATCGCTTTCACGGTTTATCTGGTATTTTCCGCCCTGAATGCGGCGCTCCCGGTCGTAAACTGGAAACTGAGGGGAGGAAAGGGCGGAGAGCTCGTCTTCGCCGGCGTTTATCCTCTTCTGGGGCTGGCGCTGGTTCTCGCGGCCATGCTTAAGCAGACGTACATCTCATTCCTTTTCTGGCCTGTGGTTTTTCTCCTGGATGCCTTGGCCATAACGGCGGGTTTTCTGGTATCTACGCTTTGGATAGCCGCAGCGTGTCTCGCGCTTACTGTGGCGGGTGGTTTTGTCTGGTTGTCCAAGATCGACCAGATGGCGGCTTTGGGCGGTTTTATGGCGATATTTGCGCTCTTCACGGTGGCTTTCATGGCGCTCGGGGTCTATTTGCTCCGGGTGGTAAAGGCTCGTCCCGGAGATTTCGGTATCGATAGCGCGGAGATGGTGAAGGCAATGCCCTACCTAACCGCCGCATCCCCGTTCCTCCTTATTATAATGGCCGCCGCGAAGCTGAAGCCGGAGGATCCCTCCATGATTTTCGGTTTTGGACTGCTTATGTCCGTGGTGATGCTGGCTTTCGCCCGGATATATTCTATGGGACCGCTCACTATCCCGGCGTTGGGCGGGGCTTTCCTGCTTGCGGTTACATGGCATAGCGCCGTTTTTGAGCCGGCCCGGGCCGCCGTGCCTTTGATCTGGTACGTGGTTTATATGTTTGTTTTTATCGTGTTCCCTCCGGTGTTCAGGAAAAATTTTCTGGATTCAAAGACGGCCTGGTCCGCATCCGCGGTTTCCGGCCTGCTTTTCTTTATGCCGGTATACGATGCCGTTTCCCGCGTCATGGGTAAAGATCTCATCGGGTTTTTACCGGCCGCGTTTTCCGCGTTGTATTTCCTGATGCTTAGCGAAGTGATAAAGCACAAATCCTGCGGCCCTGAGACGCAGAACTTCAGATTGGCGCTGACCGGGGGCGTGGCGCTTTTCTTTTTGACGCTGATCTTCCCTCTGCAGTTCGACAAAGAATGGATAACGCTTGGCTGGGCGCTTGAGGGCGCGGCGCTTGTGTGGCTCTTTAGAAGGGTGCCGCACGAAGGCCTTAAGAAATGGGGATTCTGTCTGCTGCTTATAAGTTTTTGCCGACTGACCTTTAATACCGCGGTTTTCTCTTACCACCCCCGGCAGGCCTTGCCTGTCTTTAACTGGTATCTTTACACCTACCTCACAGCGGCGGCGGCGATGTTCGCTTCGGCCCTGCTCTGGCGCCCGCGAGAGGAAAAAATTATGGACGTAAATGCGAAAAGCGTCCTGATGGGCTGCGGCGCGGCGCTTTTATTCCTGCTTATGAACATGGAGATAGCCGATTATTTCAGCACTGGCGTTTCGCTCACATTCCAGTTCTCCGGCAACGTGGCCAGGGACCTGGCATACACGCTCGGCTGGTCGGCATTCGCCTCCCTTTTATTCGGATTCGGAATAAAAACGGCCTCTAAGGCCGCCAGGCAGGCCAGTATAGGCATTTTTGCCGTCGCCATATTGAAATTGTTCCTGCACGATATCTGGAGCCTGGGTCAGCTTTACCGGGTGGCGGCTTTTATGGTGACGGCGGTCATACTGATCGTGGTATCTTTCTTTTATCAGAAGCATCTTGCCGTGGGAAAAGGCCGGATGGGAGAGGGCGAAGGCGGATCTAACGGAACTTCAAAGGAGACAGTATGAGAACAGCTTTTCTTTCAGCGGCCGTTTTTTTGTTCCTTGCGCCGTTGGGCGCCCAGCAGTCCGGCGTCCCGACTGCCTGGAAGTTCTACCAGGATGTGAAGGCTGGGGCGCCCGGAGTTTGTAAATATAAGCTGCCGCTTGAAGCGGTGGATGAGGGTACGCCTTCCTTGTCCGATATCCGTGTGATTGATTCCGATGGTAAAGAAACGCCATATCTCTTAGAGGCCGCGCGGCCCGTGGTCGCAGGCGCTGTGAGTCTTCCGGATTTCAAAAGCAAGCTGGAAGGGAATAAAACCGTTCTAACCGCCCGCGCGGAGACGGGCGGATATGTGGAGTCCGTTGCGTTGGAGACCCCCGCGGGCAGTTTTATAAAACCGGCGGACGTTTATGTTTCCATGGATGGGAAGCAATGGAGTAAAGTCGCCGAGGGCGCCCCCGTTTTCAGGCAGTATTGTAACAGCGAGAATCTGCGCGTTGACATAGCTCCCGTCCTGGCGAAGTATATAAAAGTGGTCGTGGACGATTCGCGCGCCTCGCCGGTTCCGTTCACCGGTCTGAAAGCCGGAGTCTTGCCCGGTGCTCCAACCTCGCTCGAAACTTTGACCGCCTCCGTCATTTCCAGAGAGGATTATGCGTCTTCCAGCAGACTTTCGGTAAGGCTCCCGGCCAGGAACCTTTTTGTCTTCGCCGTGGAACTGGTTGTTTCCGATAAACTTTTTTCAAGACGCGTCACGGTTTCGGCCCGCTCTCTGGAAGACGGCCGGATCAGCTCAAAACAGCTGGCTTCGGACACCATCTTCACAACGGACGCGGCCGGCTCAACGGTCTCACGGACCAAGATTGCCGTCTATGCCCAGTTTCAGGCGACGGACGAACTGGTTTTGAATTTGGACAACGGCGGCAGCCCGCCCCTGGATATAAAGTCCGTAAAAGCGGTTTACGCGCCGGTCTATGCCGTCTTCCAGGCGAAGTCCGCAGGCACTTACCGGCTGCTGTTCGGGAATAAGCGCGCCCTCTCCCGGAACTACGATCTTTCGGGTATAGCCGGCTATCTGACCGGAAAGGAGTTTCCCGCTCCCTCCGCCGGCAAAGTGGAACGTAATCCGGCTTTTGCCGAGGCTGAAGCGCTTCCTAAACTGGAGATGCTCGGCGGCCCCATAGACACCGCAAAATGGCTTTACAAGATTCCGGTGTCGGTTGAGCGCGCCGGGGTGCAGGGGCTGGATCTCAATTTCCAGGTCGTTTCCCGCGCCGAACGCGACTTTAGGGATCTGCGCCTGGTCAGTGATTCCAAGCAGGCGCCGTATATCCTGGATCGGGACTACACCATACGAAATCTTCCGGTTTCGGCTGAAAGAGGCGAGGGCTCCGTTTCCGTGAGCAGTTGGAAGATAAAGCTGCCATGCAGGAATTTCCCGTTCAGTCAATTAACGGCCTCCGTCCCCGACGCGGTCTTTCAGCGCCGGGTGACCCTTTACGAATCGGCCTCGGATGAAAGGGGCCGGGCTTACAGGAGGATTCTGGGTTCCACCGTCTGGAGTAACAGCGGACAAGGCGCCGCGGCAGCTTATTCCATAGGCGCTTCGGGTACGCCGTCCGGAGATGAATTGCAGCTTGAAGTGGAGAATGGCGACAATAAGCCGCTGGAACTTTCAGAGTTTAAGCTGTATTACCCGGTTTCCCGCCTTATCTTCAAATGGACAAGCGCCGGCGGGTTGTGGCTTTATTATGGTAACCGCGAGGCCCGCTACCCCTCCTACGATATTTCATTGGTGGCACAGGAACTTTTAAGGGAAGATAAGCGCCCCGCCAGGTTGGAAGGGGAGAGCGGGGAAAATCAGGGCTGGGGAAATTTCAAACTCTCCACGGCGCTTTCCAGGACGGTGTTCTGGATGGTGCTGGCGGCTGTGGCGGCCTTGCTGATCTTTTTGATAGTTCGTCTGCTTCCTCCCCCGCCGCAGCCGGACGTGAAGTAGCAGATACCCGCAATTATGGCGCTCCACGGCGATCCCGCCCGATGTACTGTAGCTTAAAAAACACGCGGCCCGGTTTTCCGGGCCGCGTGTTTTTTCTCGATAACCTCACCCACGGATAAATCAAACCGGGAGATGATCCGCTTCCTGCGCGGCTATGCGCTGCGGCTTGACCTCTTTCTCCGACTCCAGCACAACCGGGATTTTACGTGGCTTGCCGTTCCGCAGGACGAGGAGCTTCACGGTATCGCCCGGCATGAACATATGCAGCTCGTGCAGAAAATCCTCCATGGATTCTATCTGGGCGCCCTCAAACTCCACGATGACGTCGTCAAGCTTTATGCCCGCTTTCTTCGCCGGGGAATCCGTGATGATCTGCTGAACCGCAAGCTCGGGATCCAGCATTACCCCAAGCCAGGGCGTATCCAGATTATCGATCTTAAGATACTGTTTCCAGGCCCGGTTGATGTCCTCCGAGATAATGGCGAAGCCCAGGCCCTCGGAACCTCCGCTTTCGGTGATGATCTGCGTGTTGATCCCGACCACGGCCCCGTCCAGCGTCACCAGCGGCCCGCCGGAGTTCCCAGGATTTATGGAGGCGTCCGTCTGCATGAACGTTATGTGTTCGTTCTTGCGGTTAAGGCCGCTGATAATGCCCCTGTTTACGGTAAACGGAAGTCCTCTGGGATAACCCATGGTCAGCACTTCGGAGCCTAACGCCATTCGCGCGCTGGGCTTCATCGTCAGCGTGCTCCACCCGTTTTTAACGGGAGGAATCTGGATGAAAGCGATATCTTTTTTTCCTCTTTCGCCTTTCGCGAGCAATGTCCCCTTTTGCGGCTTAGTGTTCGCCGTGTGGATTACTACATCATCTCCCACGGCCACTTCGTCAACGACATGCGCGTTTGTGACAACAATGCCGGACGGCAGCATGATGAACCCGGAACCCATCCCCACTCCCGGAACAATCACCTGAACCACCGCGGGCATGGCTTTCCGTACGGTTTCTTCTATTTGTGTGCCGACCCGGGGCGCGGCCGCCGCGGGCTTGGCGGCTCCGTGGCTTGGCGCAAGCTGCGGCGCCGGCATGGATCCGGCGGCCTGCATATACGACTCGTTTAAATCCGAAGCGCTCTGGGCGGCGCCGGAGGGCGGGCGGGATGCGGCAAACCCCAGGATCGTAGCCGACAAAATCAAGGTCGTGGTTTTCATAAATCGTCTCCTGTTCACGCAAGATGTATTAAGAGTATGGCGTGTGGAACTATATTTGTCAAGGGCCTGGCGGGTTTAGCCGGTTAATTCCAGAAAAGAACCAGGTCTTCCGGCCCGGAACTCCGGCCATCGCTGAGTTTGTGGGCGTCGCTCTCTCCCCAATAATGGTTTTTCTCCGCAGGGCCCTCCCGCCTGAGACGGGCGTCTTCCTTTTTCCAGTATGCGTTCTCCTGCCTGATGAAATCCCTGAATTCCCCCAATGTGATAACGCCGCCGGCTTTCCCCTGTTTCATGTTGAGCAGTTTACGGAGATACGGGCCAAAACCTACGCTTTCAGAGGCGTACGTAGAGGTTCCGCCCTCCCCGCCATTTGTGATCACCGCAAACCCGGGCCTCTGGAAACCGCGCCCTTTCTCCGCCGGGCGGGCGAAGATGCCTGAATAGCAGGCGCTTAATAACAGCGCTTTGAATCCGGCGCCCGACTGTTTTGCCCAGTCGGATAATTCCGCGGGCGAGATGTTCGTGCGCATCCGGCCGCCGCCGGCAATGCCTTTTGAATCCCCATGTCCGCCGTAATATATTATCAGGACGTCTTTCGGGCCCAGATGAAAGCCGGTAATAGTTTTTTTGATCCGCTGTTTTGTCGCCTGCCCGCCTTTCAATACCGTAATGCCGCCCCTGGAAAAACACCGCCACGGTTTAAGAAAGGCGGCCAGTTCTCCGGCGAACGGCACATGGCAGGTGGAGCCGGAACCGTTAACAGGCGCGATATCCACGCCTATAATAAGGGCATGGTATTTGAAGTCCCTGTAATTGTCGGGCGCGGGGTAAAATAATTTTTCTCCGGTAGAAACCGCGTTGACGGCGCCGGCCCCGCCTGCCGTCATCGCCGGCCGGCTAAATCCGCAAAGGAAAAGAAACAGCGCCATCCACCGCATAATAAATCCTCCGCGGATTTGACTTTACCGCAAAATACTGGAGTTTATAATACAAAAAATGGGGCGCGCATTTGATAGAATAATCGCCTGGGAGATGGCCATGGCCGGGAGCTGTAAGATTGAAAGTTTATAACGGGACTATTATTTCGTGCGACCGGAATGACCGGATCCACGAATATCTTGTGGAAGACAAGGGGCGGATCCTTTACGCCGGGGAGAAGCTTCCTGCGGAGTATCAGGGCGCGCCCCGGGAAGCCCTCGGCGCCAGGGCGCTGCTTCCCTGCTTCGGGGATACCCACCTGCACTTTGCCTCCTTTGCCCTCTTTAACGCCGGGCTGGACGTGCGGCGCGCGCGGAGCCTGTCCGAAATGCGCGGGCAGATAAAAGAATTCGCGTCCGGCTGCCCGGACAGGATCCTGATGGGCTTCGGCGCGTCGGCGCATTGTGTCGGGGAGCGCCGCCTGATCCTGAGATCCGAACTTGACCTGGCCTGCCCGGAAAGGCCGGTGTACCTGGTCAAGTACGACGGGCACGCCTGCGTCCTTAACAGCGCCATGCTCGCCCTGCTGCCGGCCAAAGTGAAAACCCTCCGTGGTTTTCACCCGGACACGGGGGAAATGAATCAGGAAGCCTTTTTCGCCGTCACCGATTTTATCACCAGAAAGATCTCCCTTCCGCGAACCGTTAAAAATATGCTCAGCGCGGTGGATTATATGGCGCGGAAAGGGATCGGGCTGATGCATACCGCCTCCGGAGTGGGTTTCCCTTTCGATCTGGACGTCACCCTGGAGACGCTCCTGGGACGCGGGCTCAGCAGCGGTTTCCAGACCCGGCTCTTCTTTCAGACCATGGATCCCGGCAAGGCGAGAAAGCGAAAGCTGCCCCGGGTGGGAGGCTGTTTCGCGACGGCTCTCGACGGCAGCTTCGGCAGCCGGGACGCGGCGCTGCGGCTGCCTTACGCGGATGATCCCCAAAACAAGGGAGTCCTTTTCTACAGCGATGAAGAAGTAGTGAAATTCACAAAACAGGCGAATCGCGAGGGTCTTCAGATCGAGATGCACGCCATAGGCGACGCCGCCTTCGACCAGGCGGTCATGGCCCTGGAGGCGGCTCTGAAGGACTACCCCAGGGCGGATCACCGTCACGGCATCATCCATGCCTCCCTCCCTTCCGAAGAGGGGCTCCGGAAATGCGCCGCGCTCGGCATCCAGATCCCTCTTCAGCCGGCCTTTCTGGCGTTTGAGCTTGAACCCCTTGAATATCTCCGCCGCATCCTGGGGGAGCGGGCAGGGGAAATTTTCCCCTTGCGAAAAATGACGGATCTGGGAATCGTGCTGAGCGGCGGCTCCGACGCGCCCTGCACTCCGCCGGATCCTATAGCGGGCATCCATGCCGCCTGCAACCATCACGTTCCAGGGCAGTCCCTGACCGTGGCCGAGGCCCTGAAAATGTTCACCTATAACACGGCCTGGGCCGCTTTTGACGAGAGGGAACGCGGCAGTCTGGAAGCGGGCAAGGCGGCCGATATGGTCATACTGAACCGGAATCCCCTGGCCATGAAGCCGGGCGAGCTTTTGGAACTGAAAGTTGAGAAGCTTCTCCTGAAAGGGGAGCCGTATAAAAAAGGCCAGGGTGTTTTCAGCCTTTTGGCGAAAGCCGTTCTAGCCGGCGGGAAAATATAGGGCGCTCCGCTCATGAAAGATCAACAGGGGGAATAATGCCGAGAAAATCCGGAAAACCAGAGCGGGAGGCTAAAAAACCGCCGGTAAGAATCAAGATCAACGGCCAATGGCACGAGTTCGAGCCGGGCCGCGACATAGCGCCGGAGATGACGCTTTCCTTCCTGCTGCGGGAAAAGCTCGGCTATACCGGCCTTAAAGTCGCCTGCGACGAGGGGGCCTGCGGCGCCTGCACGGTGCTTATGGACGGAAAGGCCGTCTTGTCCTGTATGAAGCTGGCAGTGGAGGCGGACGGGCATGAGATCCTCACCATCGAAGGCCTCCCCGAAGACGACCCGGTTATTCAGGCTTTCGCCAAACAGTGTGAGCCCGGGTACGGCACGGCCCTGCAGTGCGGCTTCTGTACGCCCGGCTTTGTGATGACGGCGAAAGCCCTGCTCAATGAAAATCCGAAGCCCACGGCGGGCGAGATCAAAGAGGGACTTTCAGGCAACATCTGCCGCTGCGGCTGCTATTCCGGCATCGCCCGCGCGGTGCTGCATGCCTCAGAGGGGTCCGCGCCCAAAGGAGGCAAGCCATGACCCCGCCCCGCCCCTACACGCCCCGCGTGGCCCGCAAATTCATCGGCGGTTACCGCCCCCGCATCGACGCCCTGGAGAAGGCCGCCGGCAAGGTGGAGTTTGTGGATGATCTCACGCTCAAAAGCCGTTTCCCCGGCATGCTGTACGCCAAAGTGATGCGCAGCCCTTACGCCCACGCCCGCATAAAAAGCATAGACGCAAGCGAAGCCGAAAAGCTTCCGGGCGTAAAAGCGGTTATCACCTGCAAAGATCCCGAAGTCTCCTCTCTCAAACCCACCAGCGCCGGCTGGACCGACGGCGTGGATACGGTTTCCTACGAGCGCATGATGTGGGGCCATTTCCGGGACAGGCGGGTGCTGGGCGACCACGCCTGCTGGGCCACCGATGAAGTGGGCGCGGTAGTGGCGGCCGAGAGCGAGCAGACAGCCGAGGAGGCGCTCAGGCTTATAAAGGTGGAGTGGGAAGTGCTGCCTTTCGTACTTGACCCCCTTGAGGCCATGAAACCGGGCGCGCCGGTCATCCATCCCGAGATCGCTCCGCGCAATATCCTGCCTAAAGATGTCGTCGGTGGAGCGGACGTATTCGTGGACAAGGGCGACACGGACAAAGCTTTTGCCCGGGCCGAGGTCGTGGTGGAGGCCAAGGCCGTGCACCATAACGCCACGCAGGCCTCGCTGGATAACTGGTGCTGCCTTGTGGATTGGAAGAGCGACAAACTTACGGTGATGTCCAACTCTTTCGAAGCGGATCAGTCCAGAATGCATATCAGCCAGATGCTCGGCCTGCCGATAAACAAAGTCCGCGTGATCAGCTCCTACGTCGGAGGGCAGTTCGGGCGCGGAGATACCGGAGACCAGCCATTTTTCCTTTTCACCGCGCTGCTTTCAAAAAAGACCGGCCGGCCCGTCAAATTCCGGCACACCCGCCGGGAAAGCTTCCACGACTCCCGCCAGCCGGCCATCTACACCGCTAAAGTGGGCGCTAAAAAAGACGGAACCATCACGTCCATGTATTTCAAATCCATCGGTAATTCCGGAGCGTACGCCGATCACACCATGTTCGCCCTGAAGTTCGCCCCGACCGAGATCACCGAGGCGGCGCTGGCCCATATTCCGAACGTCAGGATGGAGTCCTACGGCGTTTACACCAACAAACTGCCCGCCTGCATGATGCGCGGGGTGGGGAACTCGCAGTTCAATCTCATCTTCGGCCAGGTGGTGGATATGCTGGCGGAGAAGCTCGGCATGGATCCCATAGACCTGGCGCTGAAGAACTTCGGACATGAGTGGGGCGGCCTGCCGGACAAGAGCCTCAGCGCCGTGCTGCGCGAGGGGGCTGAAAGGATAGGCTGGCGCGCAAAGCGCCATAAGCCGGGCGCGGGGCCGGTTTATGACCGGGTAAAGAAGCGCGGCGTGGGATTTTCTTTCCATCCGGCCTGGCACGCCGAGTGGCAGGAAGCGCGCCGCGGCGAGATCCGCATCAGGATAACCCTGAACCCGGATTGCAGCGTTGTGCTGGACGCGCCCACGGTGGAGACCGGCACGGGATCGAACACCTGTAATGTGCTGGGCTGCGCCGAAGCGCTGGGCTTCCTCGGCATCGGCCCCGGCGATATCGTCTGGCCGCACACGGTGGATACGGAAACCAGCCTGAAAGACTGCGTCCAGACCGACAGCGCCGTTTCCTACCTCCAGTCCGAGGTCGTAGCCCGCGCCGCCCGCGAGGTGAAAAAGCGGATCCTGGAAAAAGCGGCCCGCCTTATGAAAGCCGCCCCCGAAGACCTGGACGCCGCCGACGGGCGCGTTTACCGCAAAGCGGCCCCCGGCAAAGGCATGACGGTCAGGGATGTCTTCCGCCTTGGAGATATGCTCCCGATAGTTGTGGAAATGGGCCGACCGCCCAACTCCGAAAAGACCGGCGTCCCCTATATCGCCAATTTCGCCGAAGTGGAAGTGGACACCGGCACGGGCCGGGTGCAGGTCCTGAAGCTGGTCGTCCTCAACGACTGCGGGACCGTGATGTACGCCTCCGGCGCGGAAGCCCAGCAGATAGGCGGCCAGGTAATGGGCCTCGGAGAGGCCCTGACCGAAGAGATCATTTACGACGAGGCTACCGGCGTTCCGCTCAACTTCAACTGGATAGATTATAAGATCGCGACCATGGCGGATATGCCCGAGATCGAGCCGGCCCTGCTGGAAGTCTGGAGAGGCGCCGGGGAGTACGGCGCGTGCGGTATCGGCGAGGGCACGCTTACCTGCACCCCGCGCGCGGTGCTGAACGCCGTTTACAACGCTATCGGCGCGCGGATAGACGATATCCCGGTCAAGCCGGAAAAAGTTTTGCGGGCGCTGGGAAAGGTATAAATTATGGCGATGAAAAAATTTGATTATCTGCCGGCGAAGTCGCTCAAAGAGGCGGCCGCCGCCCTTTCCGGAGCGGGCCGGGCGCTCGCGATCGCCGGCGGCACCGACGCGCTGGGCGCCCTTAAGGACAAGATCCATAAGGAAAGTCCGGGGCTGGTAGTGGATCTTAAAACAATTCCGGGCCTGAACTATATCTCCGGGGACGGACGCGGGCTGCGCATCGGCGCGCTGACGCCGCTTAACGAAATAGCCGCGCACAGGGCGGTTAAGGGTAAATATAAACTCCTCGCCGAGGCGGCGCGCAGCGTCGCTTCCCCGCAGCTCAGGAATATGGCCACCATAGCCGGGAACCTCTGCCAGGAGCCCAGGTGCTGGTACTACCGCTCCCCAGACGACCAATTCCATTGCCTGAGAAAAGGCGGGACGCATTGCGGCGCGCTCCTGGGCGAAAACCGCTATCACTCGGTATTCGGAGGCGCGCGGGCGGCCGCGCCCGCCTGCACGGCGGCCTGCCCCGGAAACGTGGAGACAGCGGACTATCTTGCCCTTGTGCGGGAAGGAGATCTGAGCGCCGCGGCGGAGATCATGCTCAGGAACAACCCGCTTCCGGCCCTGACCGGCCGCGTCTGTCCGCATCTTTGCGAAAGCAAGTGCAACCGGAGCGGGTTTGATGAAGCGGTCTCTATCCGCGCCATGGAGCGCTTTATCGGAAATTATGTCCTTGAGCACGCCGCCGAACTTATGAAGCCGCCGGTTAAGCGGACAAAGAAAAAAATAGCGGTGGTAGGATCCGGCCCGGCGGGGCTGGCGGCGGCCTATTACCTCAGAACAGCCGGCCACCAGGTGACGGTCTTTGACAGGCTGCCATGCGCGGGGGGAATGCTTGCCTATGCCATACCGGCATACCGGCTTCCCAGGAAACTGGTCCGCGCCCAGATAGCGGCGCTGGAAGCGATGGGAATCGTTTTCAAACTTAACGCGGAGATCGGCCCCAAAGGAAAGTCCCTGCGCTCCCTGCGCAAGGATTTTGACAGCGTATTCCTGGCGACCGGGGCCTGGGCGCAGAAAAACATCCGGCTGGAGAAATCGGCACTGCTCACTTCCGGCATGGCTTTCCTTGTGAACGGCGGAACCGGCCGCGACAATATCGCCGGCGAAACTGTGCTGGTTATAGGCGGCGGAAATGTGGCGGTTGACGTGGCTGTCAGCGCCCGGCGCGCGGGCGCCGGGAACGTGACGATGGCGTGCCTCGAGGCCCGCGACGCCATGCCGGCCTTTCCGGCGGAAATAGCCGAGGCCGTAAAAGAAGGCGTGCGCATACTGCCGGGCTGGGGACCGAAGCGTATTCTTGAAGCCGGGGGAAAGGTGAAAGGAATGGCGTTCGTACGGTGCCTTTCCGTTTTTGACGGGCAGGGCCGGTTTAATCCAAATTTTGATGAGGCTCAAAAACATACCGTTAAAGCCGGCCGGATCATCCTGGCCATCGGCCAGGCCGCGGAACTCGGTTACGCCGCGGGGGTTAAGACGCTGCGGGGCCTGATAATCGCGGATGAAGCGACCCAGGCCGCTAATTTGCCCGGCGTGTTCGCGGGCGGGGACGCCGTAAGCGGCCCGGCGTCGGTGATCCACGCTATTTCCGCGGGGCGCAGGGCCGCGCAGGCTATAGATATTTATCTGAGCGGCGGCCGTAAGCGGCCTGAAAAGCGAGCGCACGCCGCTGTAAGCCCGCTGCTTGCTCTGAATGCCGATTGCGGCGCGCACAGCGCGCGGAGCAGACACTCCGATAGTAAAGGCTTAACCGCGGAGGCGCTGCGCGCGGAGGCTAAGCGCTGTATCGACTGCGGCTGCGTGGCTGTAAACGCATCGGATCTGGCCCCGGCGCTGGCGGCTCTCGGCGCGAAAATAAAAACGACAAAGCGGACCGTAGCGGCCGAAGATTTTTTTACCGCGGGCGTGCTGAAGTCCACCGTGCTGGACCGTGATGAACTGGTGACGGAGATATTGATACCGGCGCCGCCTCCGGGCATCGCCCAGGGCTATCACAAGTTCAGGATCCGGAACTCCATAGACTTTCCCATCGCCGGGCTGGCCGGAGTTTTCAACACCGGCGGCGGAAAGATCCTGGACGCCAGACTTGTGCTGAGCGCCGCGGCCCCCATCCCGTTAAGGCTTAAAGCCGTCGAAAAATTTCTGGAAGGAAAACCGGCCGGCGTGGAAACGGCCGCCGCGGCGGGGGAGCTTGCCGCAAAAGAAATGAGGCCGCTGGCCAAAAACCGGTTCAAAATACAGATAGTAAAAGCCCTGCTCCAGAAAGCGATACTCTCCGCCGCCGGATAAAGAAAAGCGGCGGATGACCCCGGCGCGCCCTTGCCGGATTCCATGACCGCGGGTCAAAAATGATTTTGCGCGGAGGCTGTCTTTATGCCGGATACAGGGATTTTATACGACGCTTCTGAAGCGCCGGTACGCATACTGCCCGACGGGGTTCTGGAATTTATAAGTCAGCCCTCTGTCGCGGGAATTTTAATTGTGCTCGTTATCGGGGCAGGCTTTTTTTTGTTGTTTTCGCACCGCCGGAGAGCGTTGGCCACTCTGGCGGCTTCAATGGGTATTCCTTTTACGGAAACCGGTCCGGAAATTTCATTTATTGAGAGGACAGGACTGCCGCTTTTTAACACGGGCAGCCGCCATAAAACTTACAATCTTATGGAAATGCGGGGCGGGGGCTCCGTTCCTGATATGCGGTTTTTTGATTATGAATATGATGCGGGCTATCCACACGATGAGCGGGATCATTATAAGAAAAGAAATATACACCAGGTCACGGTGGCGCTTTTCAGCTACGAAACGCTGAAAATCCCGGCTTTTCAACTGAAGCCGGAAAGCCTGCTGGATAAGGTCGGGGAGTTTTCCGGCTTTAAAGGCGAAGACATAGATATTCCCGCTTTTCCCGGGTTTTCAAGGAAATACAGGCTTACCGGCCCGGAAAAGCCGGAAGTGCTGGCGTTTTTCAACCCCAATACCGTGGCATATTTTGAACAGCATCCCGGCTGGTACGTGGAGGGGTTTGTTCGTCATCTGTTGCTCCATAAAGGCGTAAAGATGTTCCCGCTCAGACCTTCCGCTTACAGAAATTTCATGGACGAGGCAAAAAATCTGATTTTCTCCGTAGTAAAACAGGTATGATCCGGTGACAGCGTCAGTTCCCCGCCGCCCCTCCGGAAAAACGGCTTTTCTTTTGGTATTATTTATACATTGAGTGGAACAGGCGGAGCGGGAAGACGTCTTTTGTCGTTTGTTGAAGACCTGGAGGAAACATCATGAAAGAACTGAACTGGCGGCTGCTGTTGCTGGGAGGCTTGTTGTGCGCCGTAGCCGCGGCCGCGACCCCGTATGTGACGCTGAAGCTCGGTCAGAGCGTGGACCTGACCATCGGCGGTATGTTCCTGGCAGCCTACGTGCTGGGTAAACGAATGCAGGGTTCTGAGCTCGCCATCGAGCTCAACATCATACAGACCATGATCGGCCTCGTGTCCAGCATCGCTTTCATGGTGGTGATACTTTCCGCTTTCTTCTACATCCAGAACGTCTTCGGCCGCGACATCGGCTTCGACCTGACGACCTGGCAGATGTTCCTGTGGCTGCTGGTCTCCGCCAACCTCGGCGTGTTCATGGGAATATTTCCGAGGAGCTCCATCCTGAAGGATCACTCCATCCCGTGGCCGGGCAGCAGGGCCACCCTGGCCGTGGCGCAGACGCTGACCGACCCCAAAGTGACCGCCGCCACCAAGACCAAGCGCGATGTGCTGATGGTCAGCACAGGCGCGGCCGGCTTCCTGACCTTTCTGCGCGACGGGCTCGGCGTCATCAGCCCGATAGTCGGCAGCCCGGCCCTGAACATAGCGCTCGGGCCCGAGTTCGCGGCCATGGGTATAGGCATGCTGGTCCCGCTCTCGGTAGGGCTCTCCGGCCTGCTCGGCACCTGGCTGGTCAGCGCCTTCGGCGAGACGGTGGCGAAATACTCAGCTCTCTCCGGCGTGGCCCGGGAGAACTTCGGCGGCTGCCTTAGCACCCTCAACTCCCTGGGCGGCCTGGAGGGCGCGCCGAAAGCGCAGGCGATGGATTTCCTGGCCGCCTCCTGCGGAAAGGCCGCGGAATTCGCGGGCGCCTCTTCCCACTTCAAGTACGTGGTGCAATGGATGATGTGGCCGGCCACGGCCATGATGATAGCCGCCGCTCTGACCAGCGTGATCATTCCGATAGTCCTCCATTTCCTGCACCGGGATAAGGTCAAGTTTGAGAAGCATGAGTTCAAGTCCCTGGCCGACGAGGAGATCCCGCTCTGGTGGACAGTTACCGGCATCTCCGTAGCCGTGACGCTGCTGGTCTGGATGACCAGCACCTGGTTCGATATGCCCTGGACGCAGGTGCTGCTGGCGGTCGCCATCCAGCCCATACTTATCATCGCCGGCCTGCGCGTGCTGGGTATCACCGGCTCCGGGCCGGTCTCGCTGATGGCTAACGCCACGCAGTTCCTGTTCGGTCTGCTCTGGCCCGCCCATATCAGGGCCAACCTGACTGCCGCCTATGTCAGCGCCAACCCGCAGGCCACCGCGGAGAACGTCGTCCCCTCGTTCTGGGTGGCCCAGCGCCTGGGCGGGCGGTTCAAGACACTGATTCTGGCCCAGCTGATAGTGATACCGATAGGCGCCATCCTGACGCCGTTCATGTTCAATATGCTGGAGCGCACCTACGGCATAGGACTCAATCCGGGTCAGCTTGCCGCCCCTACGGGCCTCAAGATCGCGACGCTCGCTATTGTGATGGAGAAAGGCCTGTCCTACCTTCCGCACGGCGCGCTGCAGGCGTCCATCATCGCTATCTTTATAGGCGTCCTCTTCGAGCTGCTGCTCGCGTTCAAGAAGACCAACGAGCAGGGCCACGAGGTGAGCCGCTTCTGGTTTGTGCCGATACCGGCGGCGTTGGGCTTCGCGCTGATCCTGCCGGCCTCGCTGAACATCGGTATGGCCGTCGGCAGCGTGATCTCGGCCGTCTGGCGCAAGTTCTCCCCGGGCGAAGGCGGGGCGTTCGGTCATTATGCGGCGCCCCTGGCCTCGGGCCTGGTGGCGGGAGAGGCGATGGTGGGCTCTATCCTGCTCCCGGCGCTGGCGGCGTTGATGGAACTGGTCAAGCGATAGGCGCCAGGCCGGCGCCGGATAGGGAACCACGCGCTTATTGCCTTTCCGATTCTTGGTCTCAGGACAGCTATGGTGAAAATAACAATTGAGGATCTTGTGGTGGCGGGGGAAGTTGTAGGTGGCCGTGCCTTTGATGATCTGCTTGGCAGGTTTGTTGACGAGCAGGCGGAGATACTTGAATACATAGAAGAACTTTGTGAGGACGAAGACCTGAGCTATGTGGAAGAAGGCCTCCTTGTACAAATAACGCTGCATATGTGGCAGGTCTTCAGGATCCGAGGCGAGATCCGGGCGCCGGCGGATCGCAAGACCCTGCTGGCGCTGGAGTCGGCCTGCGCCGAAAAACTTGAAATGCTTGAAAAACTTTCCCGCGAACGGCCCCAAAAAGAAGAAATTCCGGGAGACTATCTTATGGAAATCTATCGCGACCATCCTCAACCAGAAGCCGCCCGCTCGGCTATGCTCCTGGTGCTGACTGCTGATAAAGATAAAGACCAGATCAGTCCCGCGGCTGTTGTCCTCCCCGTTATGACTATCGTGGATTATTTCAGCGGAGTGCCGCTTCAGGAAAAACATCTCCTGGAGCTTAAAGACCTCAATCCGCGCAGGTGGAACGGCATAGCTGATTTCCGGCTTACGGAGCCTTCGCTGGACAATACCGGTAGGATGACCGCCGGAAAAGATTTCACTTCTTTGGAAGAGGCGAATGCCTTTATGCGCGAGCATTGCTGCGGGAAACCGGCGAAGGCGCCGCCGGCTAACCCGCGACAGGCCGCTCAGGATATTATTTACCAGGCCATGGACGCGCATAATCCGCATGTCCGCGCCCATCTGGCGCGCAAGGCCCTGGCTCTTTTCCCCGACTGCGCCGACGCGTATAATCTGCTGGCTGAGGAAGATGCCGAAACCGACGAAAAGGCGCTGGAGCTTTACCGTAAAGGGATAGAGGCGGGCGCAAGAGCTTTGGACTCGGAAATCAGCGCTTTACAAGGACGCATGTGGGGGGATTTAAAAGGAAGGCCATATATGCGCGCCAGAGCCGGTGAAGCAAGGGCTCTCAGAGCAATGGGGCGGCGGGAGGAGACTGAACGCGCATATTTTGAGCTCTTGCGGTTAAATAAGAGCGACAATCAGGGGATCCGCTATCTGCTTTTGTCGTTATACGCTGAGACGATGGCGTTTGATAAAATCCATGCGTTTATCAATAACGGCGAGTATCCGGAGGATTGCGCCGCGGAATGGCTTTACACAAAAGCGCTCGCCGCCTATGCCTTAAACAAACCGGACGCAACTTCATGCCTGAAGGCGGCGTTGAGTATAAACAAGTATGTCCCGGACTATCTGCTCTCCGATAAGAAACCGCCGCTTGAAGGATATGACGGTTCGATGCGGATGGGCGGCGAAGATGAGGCTTATTACTACGCCATGGACTTCAAAAAAGCCTGGCACGGTACCCCGGGCGCAAAAGTCTGGCTCAAAACCGGCCGGGACTCCTTATCCCTGCCTAAAGTGGGTCGCAACGACCCATGCCCCTGCGGCTCCGGTAAAAAATTTAAGAAGTGCTGCGGCCGCTAATATCCAATGAGTTAGGAAGATAGGGAGCTACGTCCCATGTCCCGACACCAAAAACTAACTTTTTATGCCGAGCTGTTTTACATTTATCTAACTACCTGCTATTGGCGTATATCAAGTACCAGAGCCGCTACTCTCATTCATTGTGCTATCTGCACATGGTGATAAAAGCTGGGTTGATGGAGCGGATTTACCGGCGCGAAGTCGCCGGGCCGCCGCAGGCCCGATGGGCCCCATGACAGGACCCCGAACTTGCAGCCCGCCGTTTCCTTAAAACTTTCTTGGGACAGCCGTGCGTAAAAAGGCCCAGAAACACCTCCAAAAACGGCTCCAAAAACAACTCCAAAAACTCCAAAAACGGCCCTTGACAAATCGAGGGGGGGGGGGGTATACTGTGAATATTAGGAATTAAACCGGGTGTTGATACTGGAGGCATTATGAATAACTGGAAAAAATACACGCTCGCCGCGTTAGTAGTGACGGCTGCGGGTTTTGCTTACCTTAACAGTTCGCATCGGAATATTCCGGCGGATTTTCGGGACGCGGTGGCGGATAAGGGTTTCGATACCACCATGCCCATAATTGATAAGGAAAAAGGGGATGTTCCGGTTCCGAAAGCCGCTGTTCCGGTCAAAACCAGTAATATTCCCTCTGCGAAAAAGTTGACCGCGGCTGAACAGAAGGCCGCCTGGGCAAAGATGCGCGATAAGGGTGAGCTTACGGATAAGGGATATGCCTACCTGTTGGAAAGCCAGAAGGATCTGGAAAATATGGAGGCCATAAGCGCAGGTAAACCAGTGCCTTATCCCGAACGTATGCCGGTCCCTGCGAAAAAGTTGACCGCGGCTGAACAGAAGGCCGCCTGGGCAAAGATGCGCGATAAGGGTGAGCTTACGGATAAGGGATATGCCTACCTGTTGGAAAGCCAGAAGGATCTGGAAAATATGGAGGC